>Ga0247756_1000003_pt1 | contig 60558 bp, 120 predicted proteins | sample UWRJL066202C4_FD_180949 | JGI IMG/M metagenome (GOLD analysis project Ga0247756, IMG submission 180949) | Plant litter microbial communities from Arlington Agricultural Research Station in Wisconsin, United States - UWRJ-L066-202C-4 | ecosystem: Environmental > Terrestrial > Plant litter >...
CGAGAACAACATCTGCCGCACCAGCATGCACGCGAACACGACGCCGTTGGCCTTGCACGCACCCTCCGCATACCCCGCGAAGCTCTCGTCGATCTTCTCGGTCGTTCCGCCGAGCGTCTGGTTCAGGTTGAACAGCGGGTACTGCATCCCGCCGAACTTCAAGAGCGTCTGGTAGTCGCCCATCGACAGCGGTGAACCCGAGCGGGCAGCAAGCGACTGGAACAGCTTCACTACGCACCCCCGTTCGGCCGGCCGTCATCGATCACGAACAACCCGGCGAGCACGAGGCCGATGCCAGCGGCGACGACGCCAGCGGGCAGATACACCAGGGCGAGACCGAGCGCGATAGTCGCCATGCCGAACAGGGCCACGAGAAGAGGGAGGTGATGCCTCATCGGTTCTCCCGCTTTCCGATCGAGGGACTCATCGTCGCGGGATCTCGAAAGCCGGAAGGTCCACGATCGATGATGTCCGGCTGATCCTCCGCGCCCGCTCGCACGAGAGCGTCCGCGCGACGCTCGAACTCCTCCAGGTCGATCGTGCCGTTCACGTACAGCCTGCGCGCGTGCTCCAGCCTGGTCGGCAATCGCCGGTTCCCATGAAGTGCGGCCATGCCCATCAGCGACTGACCCAGCCGACCATCGGCACCAATGCAGATGGCGCCGCGGTCGCTGACCGGTGCACCATCGCCGCGGCGATCAGCGCGTCGATCACGCGGCGGCGTTGGCCGGCCTGTGCGCGAGAGGTAGATGGTCGGTCAAAGCGCGTCCGGCCGTCCGGTAGCACCTTGGCTACGGCATTGAGGACGTGCTCGGTGAACTCCGGATCGCGGGGGTGGCTGATCCACCCGTTGCGCAAGGCCTCCATGAACTTCTCGTAGGCGTCGAACATCTCCGCTCCCTGGCCGTGCTCGGTCGGCTCGACGCCGAGGTCGTCCCGCAGCCACGCCGCGATCTCCGCGGCACGGTCCGGGTCCATCACCACCTCAGCGATCGGGTTGCGCTTCTGTATTGCGCGGAACGCCGCCTTGATCGTCTCCGGCTCCAGGAACGACCCATCGCGCGGCGGGGTCAAGATGATCGGTGTCCCGAACATGCGGTGCTCGTCGTCCTTGACCCAGAGGGGCACGATCGCCGTCGTGTCGTGCTTCCACCCGAAGTCGACGCCGACCCACACCGGAACGCCCGCAGGGATCTCGGCGCTCGTGCCGAGCGCCGACCACTCTGACGCGTTGATCGCCGTCAGATCCGAGCGGACCGCCTGGTTGCACACGAAGCGCCGCCAATGCGTCTCGGTCATCGTCGGGCTGCTGCGCTTCTTCCGCAGCGACTCTTCGGTGATGGTCGACAGCGGGTTGGCCGCCTTCACCAGGGCAAGGTCTTCAACATCGCCGGTGCTCGGCACCGACCAGTCGTGAATGACGCTGTTCTCCCCGCGCGCCCTCGTGTGGCAGCCGTCGACGGTGACCTCGATGGCGTCGGCGATCGAGCGGGCGCGAGCGTCCTCGAACTCCGTGCCCGGCTCGCCGGCCGTCGACAGCAACCCGAGCTGGCCTCCGCGCTTGGCAAGCTTCCCGCGCCATGTCCTGACCAGCGCCAGGTTGCGCGCGCGGTGCGGCTCGTCGATCAGGCCGAGCGTCGGGATGACGCCGTCCCCGGTCCGGTCGTCAGCGGCGAAGACCTGCAACCTGCCGCCCGACCGCAAGCACTTGATCCGCCGGTAGCCCTCGAACACCTTGAACCGCGACTTGAAGCCATCGGACCGCTCGACGAACCCGGCGGCCTGGTTGAACAGCAGCCCGGCCTGATCGCGAGACGCTGCGGCGAGGAGTGCTTCGGCGGTCGGCGTGTAATCGCCGTGATACAGCGCAACGCCAGCCATCAAGGTGGTCTTGGCGTTGCCCTCCGGGATGACCACCCAGAACTCATCAACACCCGAGAAGACGTCGGCCACGATCTCAAGCTGGAACCCTTCCGGGTCCCAGGGTTCGCCGTTGTCCAACACCATCAGGTTGGCGTAGCGACGGAAGTGGTCGACCGTGAACGGCTTGAGCGGCTTATGCGCTCCGCGCTTGGTCGATCCGCGTGACGTTGTCTGCGGCGTCGAGCGCGTCGAACGGGTCGGCCGGCTCGTCTTCGATGCTGGTGACAAAGCCCGCCGCCCTCCTCCCACGCGCCGTCAACAACAACTGGTCCGCCAACGCGCTCGCTCGCTTCGTATGCCGATCCCACTGCGTCGGCAAACCCGACGCGATCTCACGAAGAACCGTCCACGCAATGTCCGGCAGATCATCAGCGCGGTCCGCGTATTCCTCCAGCGCCTCCAACCACCGAAAGCCCTTCCGCGCATCCTTCGCCGCGATCAAGGCATACACATACTCGTCAAGCAGCGGCTTCTGTTCCCACTCCCACGACCCCTGCTCTTTCAACGCCTTCAATGCCCCGCGCCACACCCCAAGCCAATGCGCGTCCAACCCCTCCGGAGGACGCTCCGCCGCAGGAACCGGAGCCATCAGACCACCACGTACGGGCGCGCGCGAGATACGAAGCGCCAAGCCCAGAAATTCCCGAAACGGGTTTTCTTCGCGGCGAGTTGGGGCGGATACGGCGAGGGCCTATTGCTGACGGCTGAGGGTGGCCCCCCTCCCCTGTTCGAGGAGCAGGAGCTGTGCTGGTCCCGTTCGTCCGCGTTTGGCGTTGCAGAGGTGATGGGCCAGTGCCGTGTTTGCATGGGTGTGGTCGCCTCCGTCTGCGAGCGGTATGAGGTGGTCGAGGCTCCAGGTCGTGCGCGTGACTTGGCGCTTGCAGATGTGGCATCGCCAGCCATCGCGTTCGGCGATGGTCGCGAGGTTGATGGGCTCGCGTTTGGCAGCAGCGTGGATGCGCTTACTTCTGACTTGCTTGCCGCGTCGTCGTTGGCTGCGCTTGCTGCATTGTGTTGAGCAGTAGCGCGTGCCGATGCGGGTTGTCGTGAAGGAGGCGCGACACTCACGACATCGTCCGGCGATGAAGGGGCGGCGAGATTTGTCCGGCCTAGTGGTGCTAGCGCGACACGAGGGTGAGCAGTACTTGGGGCTGCTCTTGCGTTGGTGTTGCAGCACCTGATCGCAGGCGGCACACCTTACGGGCGCCGGACCGAGAAGGACGGGGGTTGGTGTCGGCTGCCAGCCTGCGAGATGCTCGGCTGTTGCCTGAAGTCGTGCGCTGTCTCGGATAGCTTTGCGTCGCGCGTGGTTGCGCGCATTGCGTACTCGCTGCTTCTCGGGCGAGTACTTCGCTCGAGACTTACACCTGCTGCTGCAGTAGCGCTTGGGCGGACCGGGCTTTCTGACGGTCCCAAAGTCGCCCTGGCAAACAGGGCACTTCCGCCGTTCGACTACTACATACTGTTGGCGCTTACGCTTTCCCGCTCGGTCGTGCGCTGCCTCTAGCTTCTTGGCGCGGTTTCGACGGTAGTACTCACGGCCCTTGTTCTTGTCGCACGGGACGCAGATCGACGCTCTACCTGATGCCTTCGTGCAGTCCTTGACGAAGGCATCAATCGGCAGATCTTGCCGGCAGCGATAACAACGGCTGGTGCGAGTAGGGTTCTGCATGTCGAACCTCCCGGGGTTCGGCCGTGCCCCGGAGCGTGTCAGCGCTGCCGGGGCGTTTACTCTTTAGGTGGCGTACCTGTCCGTCGTCTTGTCACAGGTCTTGCAGCGCGTGACCCCATTGCTCGGGTCGTAGCTGCCGCCTTGATGCAGCGGCACGATGTGACAGGCGCGCAGGTCGGTGGTGCTGCCACAGGCGCAGCGGTAGCCATCGCGCGCCTTCACTGCCCGCGCGAACCGGTTCTGAGCAGCGGCGTCGCGGTCGGGGTTGCGTGTGCCGGTTCCGCGTCCTGCTCCTGTGCCGCGGTGGGCTGGGCAGCGTGCTTGGTCTGATGGTGTGCCGCAGACCTTGCACGCTCGCCTCATGCGAACCTGGCTGCAAGCTCGGCGAGCGCTCCACGTAGGTCGGCACCTGTCGCCCTTATCGGCAGGTTGATGACCTTGACTGCTTGGTGTTCGTCGGTGGGCTTGGTGGGCCAGCCGGCTGGGAAGGTGCGGCGGACGATGCGGAGGGCAAGTGCGTCTTGGCAGCGGTGGATGCCGTCGGCGAAGTCGCGGAGTTCGTCGGGGTGTTGGCGTTCTAGGGTGGCGAAGGTGTTGAAGGCTTGGCAGAGCGCGTCCATGACGATGCCTTCGGTGTCGGTCAGTCCGTCGGCTCGGGTGATCTCGGATGGCTCGGTCATGTGGTGCGTTCCGATAGTTCTGCGAGCGTTCGTTTGAGGATGACGTCGCCCAACGCTCCGAGGCTGGCGATCGTCTCCAGCCGCTCCCTCAAGAGCTTCACCGCGTCGGGGTCGAGGCCGTTGGCTTGTGCGACTTGGACGGCGAGGATCGACCAGCCACCGAGGTCCAAGCATTCCTCGCGGAGTTCTTCGAGGAGCTGGGGGACGGTGAGGTGGTCGGGCAGGTCGCGGCCGATGTCAGCGCCGTGAGCATCGACGCGCTTGAGCACGCGTCGTGTCCAGTCACCGGCCATGGGTCCTGCACCGATACGAGGGGTCCGTCTCCATCCCATGTGCTCCGCGGTGAGGAGCATGCCGCGTTCGAGGATGCGATCCCGCTTGACCATCAGGACAGAGAGAGCGTGGTGTGTTCGCGTTCGGCAGCGATGACGTCCTGGTACTGCTTGAGCGCCTGCTGTGCCCGGTTGGCGTGCGGGATGCTGGAGTAGGAGTCGGCGTCGATGGCGGCGTCGATAGCGAACCGTGCCTGTCGTAGGAGTTCGCGGCGGACGGTGCTGTTACCGGCCGGGTCCGAAGGTCGCAGAGTTTGGGTGGTCATCCGGCATGTCCCCAGTCTTCGATGCTGGCGATGTCTTCGGGATGACGCATCTCCCGGTCGATATGTGAGAGGCCGATCAGGAACGCCGCGCCGTCCGGGTTCTCGGTGACGAGCTGGACGGCTTCCTGGCGGGTGTGGGTGAAGCCACGGCTGTACAGCTCCAAGGCCAGGTCGTGCGGATCCCTGGCCGTCATAGTCCTAGGCGGCTTTGCGGGTCTTGAACGGGGACGCGTTGCCCTCACCCAAACCACCACGCTGAGCCAGGAACGCGGTGGCGGCCTCACACTTCTTGCACCGGCAGAGCATCGTGTTCGAGCACGGCTCCGGCTCGGCGCCGGGGCCAGGGCCAGGGCCAGGGCCAGGGCCGGGGCCAGGGCCAGGGCCGGGGCCGGGGCCGGGGCCGACGACCGACAGCTTCACCGACGACGGACGACACCGCTGCAGGGCGCGCTCGTAGGCGATCGGGTCGACCGCATGCACCGAGAGTCCGTCGCAATGGTCCGAGCACTGGCAGGTGACCGGGTCTTGGGGGCAGCCCATGCGCGCCTCCGCAGGAGTCGAAGGTAGAAGTGACCGCGCGTACCGGGCGCCAGGAGTCGAACCTGGGACCTCCGACTTATCTGGTCGGCGCTCTTCCCATCTGAGCTACGCCCGGCGGCGGTCTTCGTGATGGCCGGTGATCACTTCCCCGTCGGTCGAAGCAACGGGCGGCCGAAGCTGGTTGTGACCGGGCGGGCCGACTTAGGCCGCTGCGCGTGTGCGGGTGTCCCTCACTTCGAGGTACAGGCGGGATCCCGCCACGGTCACAAAGCCGGCCTCGCTTGCAGACGAGGCCGGGCGGTGCTTGCGAACGGACGGAACGCAAGAACTATGCGCGGGCAGGGGACTGCCACACGACGGACACATCCTAACCCCTACGGGCGGCGGAATCGTTGACCTGCTCAACGAGGACGCGCTCACCGCCAACACAAGACCGGTCGATCCGCGCCAGTTGCTGGTCAGCCACATCGAGCAGGCGCTCAATCTCGGTGACCGTCTCCCACGGCTCCAGCGGCATCGTGTCGCCGCTGTGCTTGACCGGTGCCAGCACGTAGTCGTACAGGTACTGGCCGATAGCGGCGAGACGCTCGCGCTGGCGGTGGGTGACCTCGCGCGAGAAGCCCGGCTGCCCCGTGCCGCGATCGATGTACGAGGCCATCAGGCAGCCTTCTTGAGCCAGCGGGTGACGGTCGTACGGTGCTCACCGAGTGCGAACGCGATCCGGGCTTCGCTCATCCCCAGCACGTGCTTCATGTGCCACGCCTTCTGCTCCCGGTCGACGTTGTCGATCTCCAGGTCGTCGGTCTTGCGCCCGAGCGTGTCCAACGACTCAGCCTGCCGCAGCCGCCGCACGCGGGTGGGGGTGCAGTTGAACCGGCGGGCGACTTCGTCAGCCTCGAACCCCGCACCCTCCTTCAGGATGCGGGCGTCCTCCTGCTCGCGAGTCTCGCCCACGACCTGCGAACGGTCGACATGGCCGCGAGCCTCCCGCAGCTCCTTGTGCATCAGGTCGACCACCCGGGTCCGGCCAGCGTCGTCGTCCTGCTCCAAGTACTTGTCCCTGAGCGTGAGGTGTGGGGGACGGGACTCGCCGAACGGCAACGCCGCCGGCTCTGAATGACCACCCGCCGGGTTCCACGACGCCGTAGACCCGTGGGAGATGAGCTCGAGCTGAGCAAGCAGAGACCGCACCGACGCGGGGATCAAGGTCATGACGTTGCCTCCGACAAGGGCGGGTTCTGGAGGATGAGGTCGACCGTGCCGTCCTTCTGGCGCTCGGTGCGCAACACCACGACGGGCTCGCTGCCATCGGTCAACCGGTCGATGACCTCGGTCGACATGCGCACCAGCTCGACGCCGGGCACCATCTCGGCGCGGCGACCGGGCGAGATCGGGGCGCGGCAGTGCGGGCACAGGTCGAGCCGCCCGGTCATCGGCGTACCTCGACCGATGGGACGTCCACGACGTCCGCCCACTCCAACGCCGTATGGGCGAGTTCGCGTAGTCGCTCAGCCGTCTGCTTACGGCCACGTGCGTGAGCGACCCGGCGCACCGCCACGGCCACATCGTGCTTGGACGCGAATGACGGCTCGAAGTAGTCGCTCGGCCGGCCCGAAGACGGGGTCGGTGCTGTGGACGGAGGGCGCTCGCGCTCCCGGCCACCATGAGTACGTTCGCTCACCATGAGCGGGACGGTAGACGCTACGTCCGGACAGAAAGCCGGGGGCGATCTAGTCGAAGATGCTGTTCTCCGCGCAAGAGATCCGGCCGCGCAACAGAACCTCGTGACGGCCGGTCGTCGCCGATTCTGTCACCTGGTAGATCCCACGACAGAATGCCGTCGACCCATCGTCGTAGGACGTGTACTCGGCCTCGCCCGTGCACTTCACGCGCATGTACGTAATCCTGCGGCAGCGCCCGACCCTGGTCCGCTCGTACGCATAGTCCGTGAGATCGCCGACCTGGCGATTGTGCTCCCGGATGGACGCAACGGCCTCCCCGACATACAGATGGCCCGGACTCCGGTTCGCGGCATACGCCGCAGTTGGGAGTGCCACCGCGCAAGTCGTCGTTAGCGCGATGAGAAGTCGTGAGCGCATCGCGCGAAACTACACGAGCCACAACGCGACGTACTGGACGTTTGGCGGCAGCGGCCTATCCGCCGTCGTCGGTCTCGACCAACTCGCGGCGGGCGTGGAGCTGGTCGACCTTCGCGGTAAGCGCAGCGACCTGATCGGCGAGACGCCGGATCTCGTCGTTCTCCGCCCGTGTCGCCCGGGTGAACCGGTTCGCAGCCGCTGCGGTCAGGATCGCCACGAAGCCGATACCGACGCCCATCAACCCGATCGCGATCACTCGGCCGGCGTCGGTGTGCGGATAGCTGTCGCCGTAGCCGACCGTGGTCACGGTCGTGATCGCCCACCACACGCCGTCCCACGTCGACAGGTGCTGCCCGGTCTCCACGGCGCTGTAGGCCGCGCCGCCGGCGAGCACCGAGAACGCGGCGAGGATCGCGACGTCGCGGATGCCCTCCGTGGTCAGAAGGCGACGCAAGATCGTGGCGGCCTTGAACAGGCGGGCGACCCTGAGCAGACGGAATACGCGTGCGGCTTGCAACGCACCGGGGGCGACCGGAGGCGTCAAGACGACGATCGCAACGTCCAACGGGTGGGAGCGCAGCCACTGACGTCGGCTCTGCGCTCGACGAAGTTCGATGACGAGTTCGGCGGCGAAGATCAGCCAGATCCCGATGTTCAGGCCGAGAGCGACCGTTGCCCACGGTCCATGGTCGGCGCTCTCCTCGATGACGAGGGCAGGCACGGTCAGCAGCGACGCTGCTAGTACCAGGGCTTCAAGGGAGCGCCAGGACGGAAAGGTCGGAACGGGACTGGGCGGGTCGATCGCGCGAAGCTACACGACGAACGAGACTAGGTGGTCGCAGTGCCTCCGACCCACTGCGACCACCCTCGATTCTTCTCTACGCCTCGGCGCCGATAGGCACCTCGTAGGACACCGGGCCCTGCTCGGTGTCGACCGTCAGCAAAGCGCCAGCCTTGAGAGCGTCCGTCGTGGTCGGGAGTACGAACGTGCCCGACACGATCGACAGCTCATGCCGGACACCAGCGATCGTGACCGTCACCGAAGACACGCCATTGGCGACCGAGCCGAACACCACCGCGTGGGCTGGGATGTCTCCGGCCTGCGGGTAGGTGTTGACCGCGAAGCCGACCGGCTGCCGGTCGAGATCCGCGCAGGCGCCCGCAGAGTCAAGCCCGAGGTCACGCCAGCCGTCTTCGTACTGCTGACCGAAGACCCCGTTCTTGACGCGTCCGGCTTCCGGGCAGGTCCACCCGGTCTGTGACCGGTAGACACGGACCGCGAAGTCGGCGCCGCCGTCGGGGTCTGGTGCGGTCGCTCCCGGTATCGCTGTCCCGTCTGGCGTCACGTCCGGTGAGTCCTCGATGGGTTCGTCGCCGAGCGGGTCGACGGACTGGATACGCTGATCGGCGAGTGCCCTGAAGCCCGCGCAGTAGCCGTCTGGTGTGTGGTTGTGCTGCGAGAACGCGGCTGAGAACGTGAGCTTGGCGTACGAGGCGCATTCGGTGCAGGCGCAGTAGTCCGGCAGCCAGGCGTTGCAGGTCGTTGTGCTGGTTGCCTGGCCGCCCTTGAAGGTGCCCCAGTTGTAGAGGTCGCAAGAGCGCGTCGTGGTGCCACAGCCGGTCTCGATGCGTGAGAACGCCGAGCCGTCGCTCGGTGATGCTCCTGCGACCCATCCGTGACCGACACAGGTGGTGTGGTACTCGACCGCCTGGGCTGCGGACGGGCTGGTTGTGAGCGCGAGCGCGAGCGCACTGAGCGCGAGGACGAGGGCTTTGACCGTGGCAGAGCTGATGCACTGGTCAGGGAGACGGGATCGTTTGGTCATGGCGCATTAGAACAGTCAGACCGGGCGTGATGGGCCGAGTTTGGGCGGCGATCCAGGCACCGGAGCGTTTGTTGGCGCGTCGACGCTCACCGTTGCGTCACAACCCATTCCGGTGAGTGTCCTTATAGGGGTATCTTGCTTGCCGCCCTCGGCATCAAGGCGCAGGGGCCGGGACCGGAGGAGTCAGTGTTGGACGAAGGCGGCGGGGTCAACAGCGGCACGGATGACGCCAAGCGCGCCCGGCGCAAGGGCTTCGCGATGATGGCCTCCACCGCCGCCGAAGCCCACGATCTAGAAGGCGCCGACGAAGAGACCAGGAGCGACTTCGGTGAGTTCTGGCACCTATTCGCCGCTTCGGCCGGCATCGTGCCATCGCCTCCGATCGACCCGCCTCGCCGCCGTCTCCGCGTGGTATCTGGTGTTGCCTTGGTGATTCTCCTGGCGCTCGGGGTTGGAGGGGCATGGACGGTCGCTGACATCCAACTCAAGCCGTCGCCGAAGACCAAGCAGAACGCGCCCTCTGTCGATCCGGCACTCGGACTCGCACGAGCCGCCGATCCGACGGAGAGTGATGCATGGGGCGTGCGAGCCTTCCTCGGCGACAACGGCACACGCTGCGTCAGAGTCGGCCGAGTCGTACAACAACGACTCGGGAAGCGGATCCGCGGACGCTTCATCGAATCGTCGGGCAAGGCCGACCGCAAGTGCATGCCTCCAGGGCAGCGCGCGCTCGTCGCCACCGAAAACTACGGCAGCGGCAGCGGGCGCGGACCGAGATCCGTCGCCTACGGCCTCGTCGGCCGAGACGTCCACATCCGCATCGGGATTCGGCCACCCGGCCGAGAGGTCCAAGTCGCCGACGACGGCACGTTCGTCTACGTCCGCGCCGGCATCAAAGCCCTCGACGGCTCCAGCGCGTACCTGTACGACCAGGATGGCCGGTTGATCGGTTCGCGCGCGCTCGGCGCGCAGTAGGCCTACTTCTTGCGCCTGCGGCGCGGCTCGGCGTGCTCCCTGGCCCGGCGTTTCGCCTCGGCCTGAGCCTTCAGCATCTCGTCGGTCTCGACGAGCGAGCTCGACGCCGGTAGCTCGATTCCCAGGTGGGCGACGACCGCTGCGAGCATTGCCTCGAGGCGATCGAGCTGGGTTGGGCTGGCGGGGCGGACGATCGTGTCGACATCGGGCTCAGTGAGCCACTCATCGGGCACGCCTAGGTGGCGGGCGATGGCATCGCGGTGGATGCGCTGCATCGTCATGTCGCCACGCTCGATCCGGCCTAGGTCGCTCTTGCCGAGGCCATCCTCTGCGAGCAGCGCCGCCAACTCCGTTTGCTTCAGTCCGCGCAGGGTGCGCGCAGCCTCGATCCGGCGCTTAAGTTCCTCAGCTTCCAGCACGCGCTGAGTTCTACGGGCTCGCAACACTCAAATTGTCAACGGTCGTGCACGCGACTTCAAAAGTTTGCAAACGGCTTGACAGCTATGCACGCCGCTTCTAAGCTGGCTGCACGATGTCAAAGCGACTTGCAGCCAGTCGAATCCGTCAGCACCGGGTGCGACTCGGCCTATCTCCCGAGCAGTACGGCATCCGCATCGGATGCTCGGGCATGACCGTCCGCCGCGTCGAAGGCGGATACGGCCCATTCCTGTCGACGCAGAAGAAGTTCGCCGACGATCTCGGCGTCAGCGTCGACGACCTCTTCGGCCTTCACGGCGCGCCACGCCGACGGCCGTCCATCGCAGGAGCGTCGGCATGAACCGATTCGAACTGCTGCGCTACGAGCGCGGCCTCACGCGCGGCGAGGTCAAGGCAGGCACCGGGCTTGCCTACCCGACGCTCAAGGCGCTCGAAGAGTCCGACGACCCGAAGCCGACCGCGCCGGTCGCCAAGGCGCTGGCGGACTTCTACGGCATGCCCGTAGCCGAGTTTCTCGGTCTCGTTGAGGCGCCCACCGTTGACGACTCTGAGGCGGCCTAGCCATGCGCATCCACGTCGCTTTCGAGGCGATCAACGGTCTCGGCTTGTTCAGGCAGTTGGACCGTACGTGTGATGGCACGAGCGTGTGCCGTTGCCGCCGCTGCACCTCAGCGGACCTCGCCCGGCATCTGCGTGAGCCGTACCGCTCCCAAGTGCAGACCCCGACCGCGAAGCAGCGATGAGCCACCTGGACGACCTCATCTCGCAAGCGCGCGCCCGCGAGGACGCCACCGTCGCCGCCCTGGACCGCATCAAGGTCCCCGAAGAGGGCTGGGACATCCCCGCCGCGTTTCGCCGGCCGATGCCCGTGTGGCAGCCCCCGGCGGCGAACGCGTTCCGGGAGATGCTGACGCAGTGGCCTGCGTGGGAGCGCGTCGTTGGCCAGGTCTCCCGCGAGCATCCTGCGGTCGCTGACCCGCAGGCGATCTACGGGGCTGCTGTTGCCGTGGGTCGCGAACGACTGTCCGCGCTGCTGTTCGCGCATCAGTGCGGCGACACCCTCGCCGAGAGCGAGCAGATCCTCGAGGAACTCCTCGACCTTGCGGAGGTCGGGCTGCGTCCTCGCACGGGCACCGAGCTGGGGTTGCGTCCGGAGATGTTCGGCGAGGGGCAGCGATGACCGACGCTGAGCGTGAGGCTCGTATCCAAGCAGTCGCGCACCTGTCAGCCGCCCATGCGCAGGTCCAGTGTGCGTTCGAGGCGTTGGTGGAAGCGGGAGTAAACCCGCTGACCCTGCCGGTCAACTTCGACCACCTGAACGCTTGGTTGGAGATCGCCGCAGATGGCCTCTTCGGTCCCGAGCACTTCTACCTGTTGCAGAGGGTCGAGAAGGTCACCGCTGACGGTGTCGGCGGTATGCACGAGTTCCGAGTCGCTGCGGTGAGAGCACTCGTCGAACAAGCACATCAAGAACGCGAGGTGGCGAAGTGAGCAAGGCCGAGCAGAAGGTGTTGGCCTACGTCAACCGCCAGCGGGCCAAGCTCAAGCTCAAGCCGCTCAAGCGCCTGCCGAAGGGCTTCCCCGGGATCTGTCGAGCGTGCCCGATCGCCAACGCCCTGAGTGTGGGCGGCTACGCGGCGGATGTGGATGCGGGCCACTTGGAGGTCTGGCCGGAGGAGAAGCCTGACGTCACGTCACTGAGCACGGACCTGCCGAAGTACGTCTCCCGGTTCGTCGAGGACTTCGACGAGGGCAAGTACCCGCACCTGGAGGTCGCCCGGTGATCGACCGCAACGACCCTGCGGGCCTGGCCGGTGCCGCCGTCTTCGCCGTGCTGTTCGTCCTCCTCCTCGACCTGATCAAGGACGTGTTCTAGATGGGCTGGTTCAACTACGGCGACAACAGCACGTGGTGTCACAAGACGCCCGAGCCGAAGACTGTTCGCCCCGATGACGACGGCCGGCCGAGCCCGTTGGTGTTGGTGCAGCCCGCACCGACCCCGATCCATTGGGGTCACGTGTACAAGGCGCGCCGTGAAGGACGACTGCCCCTGAAGCATGTTGGTGGTGATGCTGCGTAATGCCTCGTGGCTTCCCGACGAGGACCCCGGAGGCGGTCGCCGAGGCGCAGCGAATGCGCGTTGACGGCAAGGCCTACAAGCAGATCGCCGAGCACTTCGGTATCGCGGTTACCACGGCGCACGCGTGGTGCGACGACCCCGACGGGTCAAAGAAGCGCGATCGGATCGAGAGCTACCGGGCCCCGTGCACCTACTGCGGTACGCCGACGAACGGCAGCAACGGACGGCGCGGAGAAGACGAGGATGCGGTGTGTGTCGACTGCGCGCCCGACCACTACGCCACATGGACACGTGAAGCCACGATCTCGGTGATTCAGGAGTGGGCCGCCGAGCACGGCGGAGTTCCGCCGACCTCAATGGACTTCACCCGCGCAAAGGTCGGCGGGGCGCACGTGCCGGCCGTCAACAGCGTTATCAAGCGGTTCGGCACCTGGAACAAGGCGATCATCGCCGCAGGCTTTGAGCCACACCGCACCGGCCCAGTCGGTGGCTACACGCCACTGACCCCGATGCAGCGTCGACAGGCCGCCCGCCGCTACCGCGCCGGTGAGTCCAGCGTTCAGATCGCTGCCGACTTCGGCTGCGCGCCACAGACGGTCATCAACTGGGCGCGCCGATTCAGCGTTCCGATTCGGCCCGGCATGCTTGGCCATTCCGAGCAGAGGGACGCGGCATGACGCGCGGGAACTCGCGTGCCAAGCGGCGTCGTCTCCGTGCCGTGATCGCACGCGACGGCGCGACCTGCTGGCTGTGCGGACAGCCACTGGACTTGAGCTTGCCCCGGGACCATGACCATGCCGCGACACTTGATCACGTCCACCCGCGGTCGATCGGCGGGCCGAACGCGATCCACAACCTGAAGGTCGCGCACCGCGCCTGCAACCTGCTCGCCGGACTCGCCCATCAGCGCCATCTGCTGGACGAGCGACGCGCCGCAGAGGTCCTCCATGGCACCCGGTCCGGGCACGTCACCCCACTCGGCCGGAACGGAGCCCCGCGATGAAGTTCGACCCGCCGTACCTTTACCGCGGCGGCCTATCCGGACGCGTGTTCGTCGCCACGCACGGCAAGAAGCTCCCCGGCCAGATCGTGGAGGCGTCGGTCAAGTACGACGTCACCGACCAGTACGCCGGTCTTACCGCGTCGCTACCCGTCTCCGACGGCATGGTCAACGTCGCGCTGCTGCGCTTCCACGGCGTGTCGCACCTGTCGGACATTGACGACAACTTGAAGGCTGCTGCCGAGGCGATGCGCGGCGCCCTGCTGGCCGCGCTGAGCATCGGCGCAGCAGAAGCACTGCCCCACGAGGACGGCCCGGCTGTTGAGCCAGCCGGGCCGTCAGACCCGATCCGAGAGAGGTAAATCACGAATGGGCCAGCATCAGAATACGCCGGAGACGCGACCCATGCACGGTCCGCGCGTCGGCTGCACGCAGCCGCAGCCGCAGCCGCCGCGCACCGCAAGCCGAGAGCTGAACGCCGCAATTGCGCTCGTCGTCGGCGAGGACCACAGCGATGAGATGGCGCTGCGCAAGGCTCGCAGGCTCGTGACGCGCGCCGCGCTGCATGACATGGCCATGGCCTGCGACATCCGGGCGGAGGCGGTTTGATGACCTCGGCTGTGTTGCCGATGGGCCGGTCTCGGTCTCCTCAGGCCGACGCGATCCGTGAGCTGTACCGACGCGAGCAGGCCACGTCGATGCACCGGACGGTCCTCAAGCACGGCGTCATCCGTGTCGCGCTGTTCAACCGCTCGTCGAACCGTCCGGTGTCGGTGTGGCACGTCCACCCCGACGGCACCACCACCCAACAGGACGTGGAGCGATGAGCATCGCGATCGAGGTCATCGACCAGATGATTCGCGACACCGCGCAAGGCGCCGCCGACATGATCGACCGCGCGCCATGCCGCGACATCCTTGGCGCCCTTCACCCGCAGAGCGCCCGAGCCGGAGCGGAAATGGGCATCCAAGTGCGCCTTGCGATCCTCCGCGACGTTCGAGACGCGGTAATGACCGCGGAGATGAAGGCCATGGAGTCGGCGGCGTGAGCGAGTTCACCGACAACCTGGGCCGTGCCGGCCTGCTCGGCAAGCCGTCCGTACAACAACAGGCGATCGACGACCTCGTGCGCGAACTCGGTGCCGACAGCTTCACCTACTACACGCGTTCGAACGGGGACCGGGTCGTCAGGTTCCACCGTCACGACCAGGAGGCCCCGGTGGGTCGTGCGGTCGTCACGCGTGAAGGCCAGGCCACCACCGACGTCACCGAGGACATCACATGAGCGCCGCGACGAAGTCCGCGCCCCGCACTGAGAAGGCGGTAACCGATGGGCGCCGCCGGGTGTTCCACCTGGGGTGCTCGGAGCGTCTCGAGGATCGGGCGTTGTGCGGCTGGCGTCGCCCTGCCGGAGACGGCGGGCCGGTGGCCGGTTCGCCGATCTGCGAGGTGTGCCTTTCGCTTGCCCACCGGAACCCGATCTGCCCGACCTGCGGAGAGCCGCACTACACGCTAAGCGGCTGGGGCGTTCCAATCCAGGATCAGGTGTCGTCGTGACGGGCTGGTCGAAGGGTTACACGGGCCGGGACTACGGCAGCCACCAACGCCAGGTTCGCGAGCACGAGGAGTTGTGCGGGCTCGGTGAGGACCACAGCGTGGAGGCCGAGTTCGAGGACGACAACCAGGCCGACCTCGAAGCAGAACGGACGCGCCGGCCGATCGCACCCTCGATGCCCAGGGTGCTGCGCTTGCACCGGATCGACACCACCAACGAGAAGAGGGCGGCATGAAGGTCACCATGTTGATCGGCGTCGAGACCGACGCGATCCAGATGTTTGGCCTTGACCGAACGACACCATGGCTGGCCGGTGCGATCTCCCACGACATGATGGAGCATCTGCCGTACGAGGACGAGGACCGGTGGTGGTCGGAGATGAAGGCCAAGGTCACCCCTGAGCCCGAGCTGTACACCTGGCGCTCAATCGTGGTCGACTTGGACGACGCGCAGATCCTCAAGCACTTCGCCGGACCCGTGGTCGCTGGCACGGTTAGCGAACCCGAGGATGGTGAGCGCGCATGACCGACCTTCCGACATTGAACTTCATCGGCGACGAGCCCGCGGCGAAGTTTTGGAACATATTGTTGTACGGCCCTGCGAAGAACGGGAAGACCGTTGCGGCCTGCTCGGCGCCCGGCCCGGTGCTGTTGCTGACCTGCCAGGGGCCGTCCTCCTACCGGTACGCCAAGGCGAAGTACAAGGACAAGGTCCGGCCCGTGAAGTTCGAGGGCCGCCAGACCTTGACGACCGTCACCGCCTACCTCCGTGCTGGAGGCCAGGGCGAACAGACGGTCGTGGTCGACACCGTGGGCGACATTCATTCCGCGGTGCTTGAGCAGGTCGGCGGCAAGAAGCCGCAGATCCAGCACTACGGGCAGGCGAACGACACCGTCTACGACTTCGTGCGAACCCTGCGGGACCTGCCCGTCAACGTCGTGCTGGTCTGCCATGAGCAGATCGACGACAGCGAGGAGGGCGGCGCGACACGTCGCCCGCTGACCGGCGGCAAGAAGCTCCCGGAGCAGGTGATGGGGGAGGTCGACATCATCGCCTACTGCGGCGTGGTCCAGCCCGACGAGAAGAAGGACCCCGTCTACGTCGGGCAGCTTGTGCAGGCGAAGGGACGCCGCGCCGGGGACCGCTCGGGTGCGCTCGGCTCGACCCGGCTCCTCGACCTTGAGGAATGGGTAGCCACCGCGAACGCGGCGTTGGCCCCAGACGAGTCGGACGTGCCGTTCAGCGATGCGCCGGCCGAATCCGAGGCGATCGGCGACGAGCCGGAGGACCTCAACGCCCAGCTCGATCTTGCTGCCGCTGCCGAAGAGCGTGGTGGTGCGTGATGACCTCCCCGGACTACAACATCGAGGACCCGACCGCTCAGGACGTGATCGACGCCATGCGCCTCACGCTCACCGCCCAGAAGGACCCGGCCGAGCGGCTGCGGCTGGTCGAGACGCTCCTCGACCTAGCGCCCGCCTATGAAAGCAACCGTGGTCTCGCGCTGGTCCGTCGCATGATCGTCAACGGTGCGTTGAAGGTGGCGGTCGTCGATGCCTGAACCCATCCAACTCGTCGCCCACATCTGCCCCGACTGCGGCCAGCAGATCACCAACCGCGAGCGGGCACCATCGCGCGGCCACTACTACGGGCACTACCACGAGCGGCCCGCCGACTGGCCGCATGACGAAGACCCATGGGTCGATGCGGTCGAGGTTGCGTGTTTCCGCGAGGAGGACGTGCGTCCGCTCGTAGCAGCACTGGAGGCCATCTCCGGCCTGACGTGCGAGTGCACGGGCTACTACCGGTGCAACGGCTGTGAGCGCGAGGCTCCACGCCTTGCCGACGCTGCCCTGGTCGCGTTCTCGGTGCCCGACGAGCGGAAGGCGGGACAGGATGCCTGAGCAGGGAGACCCGGAGCGGCGCCTGATTATCGGTGGACGAGAGGACGCTGTCCAGCGCGCCCGAGGCATTGTTGATGGTGTGGAGCGCACGCACGCGCTCTCGCCGCGGGCCACGGCATGCGCTGTTGAGACCACTGTCTCAAGACGATCGATCCGGCCGCGACTGCTCGTGGATCAGCGAGAACCCCGACTGGCCGGAGACCATCTCGTGAGCCCCGTCAAGAACGGACCGTCCTGCCCGGGTTGCGGCCTGACCAACTACCAAGGCCTATGCCCTGTCTGTCGTGGCGACGAGGCCGCGACCCGTAACGAAGACCTGCCGTTCCCGTGGCCCAACGAGGACCCGGACGAGAAGCGGGAGCGCCAGCTCATCGACGAGCGGGAGGGCTTTCGATGAGCCTTCACGACCGGCCCGTCCCGATCCGTCGCCTACGGGTCATCAACCCCGACACCGGCTTGTGCTGGGGCTACTTCCACGACGACCGAGAAGGCCTACGCATCGCTCGTCGTATCGCTGAGGACTTCGCGTCAGCGGGAGCGGTCGTTCAGCGACAGGAGCCCCCGACCGTCCACCCCTGGACCACCATCGACCTCGACGAGCGAGAGAGGAACGGCGAGGTCGCGTGAGCAACGCTCAGTTCGCAGCCCTCTACGCAGCGTGTGCCGTCCTTTGCGCACTGGCCGACGCGCCGCTCGTCGGCGTGTTCTTCGGCGTGATCGCCTGCGTGTTCCTCGCCGTGGAGGCTTGGTCATGACCCTCGCACACGAAGCGCTCGAAGTGTTCCGAGCCGAGTACCTCAAGGCCTACGCCGAGCACGGCCCGCTGTCGTGGGAGGACGAAGGCCAAGCACATGACGAGGCCACCCAAGAAGCCGTTGAAGCCGTTGTGGTGTTCGTCACCGGCCAGATCGCAAGGACGCTCCGCCATGCCGCATAACGATGTGCTGGACGTCGCCGTGGTGTGGAAGGTATGGGTCGGCAGCTACACCGACCCGGTCCTCGTGCTCATGCCCACAGACGCCTCCGTGGACGACATCGCACGCACAGGCAAGGTTGGGATGCTCGACAAGCACATGAAGAACGTCCGCGAAGAGCACCGAGAGTACGACGAGAAGTTCTGGACCGACGCGGTCGCCGCGAAGGACATCACGCGGATCGAACGCGGCGACGATGTCCGTCTGTCGCCGCGCATCCACGTCGTCAAGGCCCACGACTACCCACTAGAGCCAGCCTTCGCTTCTGGCGAGTCTCAGGAGTCGTCCGAGTGAGCCGGGTTGCTGACCTGATCGCACGCTCTGTCGCCGACGCCAAGCGACGGAACTACGAGCCACGACCGGAGCTGCCCGAGGGCGCGGTCGACTTTGACGACCCTGTTGATCGCTTGGCCGTGATGCAGCAGCGCAGCGGCTTTGTCAACGAAGAGGAGCTTGCGTCGAAAATGGCGGATGCGGAGGGACAGGTCGCGCTCGCCAAGGTGTGGGCCGGCGATACGCCGGGCGCGCGCCAGTACTTCCGCCGCCGCGCCGTCGTCACTCTTCGTGTTGTGGTGAGCGGTCGTGAACTTCGAGAGCGCCCAGAGGAGAACATCGCATGAGCACCACCGTGGAGGACCAGTGAGCACACACCCGATCATGGTCGGCGACGGCATGTCCGCTCGTCAGGCCATCGCGCTCGTCTGCACGCACTGCGAGTGGGAGGGACAGGCCAGCGCCGACCAATGCAGCCTTGTCGAGATCGAGAGCCCGTGCCCTCGCTGCAACCGGAGCCTGTTGGACTGGAAGTACGCCGACGCCGAGAAGTGCAACAACTGCGGCGCGCTCGACTGGACCATGCCGATCGACCATCGGTGGTGCTCGCGCAGATGCAAACTTCAGGGTGAATACGCCGCGCAGATCGCCGAGCACACGGAGGCCGCGCGATGACCAACGAGGAGAAGCGCGCCGACGACCTCCGCCGTGCGGCAGCACGCGAGACCGGACAGCTCCACGTTGAGCCGTGGCGGTTCGTCGACGAGGACGAGCAGGCCCGCTGGTTGCGCAAGGCTGCCGCGGAGAAGCCCAATGGCACCCGCAACGCCCGACCGCGGAAGAGCTCCGGGTTTACCCCGGCGAGCGATTCGCAGCGGTCGAAGGTCAAGGGGCAGCCGTGCATCGTCATCCGCGAGGACGACCCCTGTCACGGCCCGGTGCAACCCGCGCACGTCATCGACCGCTCACTCGGCGGAGACGGAGACGAGCTAGGCGTCGTCCCGTTGTGCCATCACCACCACGACGCCTACGACAACCTCCGCACCCTGTCGATCTTGGAGTTCATGGAGCCCCGGTACCGGGAGGAGATCCAATACGCCGTCGGGCTGTTGGGGATCGTCGGGGCGTTGCAACGGCTGACGAACGAGCAGTGGGCGCCAGTGCGAACCCGGGAGCGTGCGGCATGACTCCGTCGTCTCGGGCAGGACGCGAGAGCACCTCAGGTGTCGTCGGCGCGCACGATCTGCATGACGCGGCTGTAGCTAAGGCCGACGATCTCGCCGATCGCGCGGTAGCTCATCCCGGCCTCCGAGGCGGCGCGGATCGCTGCGTCTCGGGCGGCGCGCGCGTCGGCGTACTTGCTGACGGCCTTGCGAAGAGCGCGTTCGTGATCGGGCATGAACCTAGTGTAGAAAACTTGACAGCGCAGGGCAAGGTGTGTAGTTTTGTAGACATGCCCTACGTCGTCACCACTTACCGCATGACCGCCGCACAGATCGCCGAGTCAGACGAGCCGATCTACCCCACCATGCGCCATGTCGAGACGCTGGACGAGGCGAAGCAAGCCGCCAGTGAGATCATCGATCGGGCATGGGGGCCGTACGCGCCGACGCCCACGACAAGCGTCATCGACGACGGCCGCCACTACCAGTTCCGGTCGGACGCGCTGAGGATCCCCGAGTCCGGCGGCACGCTCGGCCCGCTGCCGGACGGAACGGTGGTGGAGATCGTCGAGGAGGTCGAGGAGGGCGCGGGCTTCTGCCCGCACGGCATTCACCACTCGCGGTGGTGCGCGCAGCCGGACTGCGATGGTCCCCGGTGCGGGCACCGCCACAACTCGCTGCGGTCGCGGGAGGACGGTGCCAGCCATGGCCGATAGCCCGCAGACCACGCGCGAGGAGGCGGTGCGCTGGCTGGACACGATGCCCGCCCGCGAGTGGGGCGTGGTGACGTCCAGTGCGTCCGGCCTGATCGACGGTCAGCCGTGGATCAACCACAACACGGTCGATGCCCTCCGCACGCGAGGTCTCGTGGAACTCGAAGCGGACATCGAGTACGGCCACAACGTCCGCCTGAACGACGCGGGCCGCCGTGCCGCGGCGGGCTCGACGGGAGGCGAGACGCCATGAGGTTGGTCATCGCCGCGTTCTGGACCGACACCGACGACGAGGAGACGGTGGACGCGATCGTCAGCGCGATGAAGCCGGTCGCGCTACCTCGCTCCGGCGGGGTCGCCACGCTGGTCGAGCCGCCCGACGTCGCCCTGCGTCAGACGCTGCGCTCGATCGAAGGCCTTGAGGAGGCGGCCGACTATGCCTGAGAGCCAGCAGCGGCATCGGGCAGGAAACACGCGCTGGCGGATCGAGGTCGGCGACTGTCGCGAGGTCCTCGCCGCGCTGCCGGCGGAGAGCGTCCAGACGGTCGTGACCTCGCCGCCGTACTTCGGCCTGCGCGACTACGGCACGGGCGAGTGGGTCGGCGGCGACGCCGCCTGCGATCACCGCGAGGGCCACCAGACCGGGCGCGTCACCCCGGCGTCCAAGAACGGCATGGACGTGGCGAACGTCACCCGCTGGTCGACCTGCGGGCGCTGCGGCGCCGTGCGCGAGGACCGCCAGATCGGCCTGGAGGCCACGCCCGAGGAGTTCGTCGACGCGCTCGTCGCCGTATTCCGCGAGGTCCGGCGCGTACTGCGCTCGGACGGGACGCTGTGGCTGAACCTCGGCGACAGCTACGCGACGCGCTGGTCGTCGCGGCGCAGCGATGGCGGCCGCGCCGGGCTCGCGCCGGGCGTCGACCGCGCGCGCCACCACGCGCCGCCGGCGGGCTACAAGAACAAGGACCTGATCGGGATCCCGTGGATGGTCGCCTTCGCGCTGCGCGCCGACGGCTGGTACCTGCGCTCGGAGATCGTCTGGGCCAAGCCCAACCCGATGCCCGAGTCGGTCACCGACCGGCCGACGCGCGCGCACGAGCAGATCTTCCTGCTCACCAAACGGCCCAGCTACTACTTCGACGCGCAGGCGATCCGCGAGCCCGCTGTGTCGCCGTTCGATGATGGCGCCACGTGGGAGGAGCGCAAGGCCGCCGGTGCGACGTGGGGCAACGTCGAGAACCCGAAGTCGGGAGGCGGGACCCAGCGCGCCGTGCTCGGCGCGGGCGTGTCGGCGCACCTCGGCGATGGTCGGACCCGGAATCGCCGCGACGTCTGGACGGTCGCCACCAGGCCGTTCGCCGATGCGCACTTCGCGACGTTCCCGCCCGACCTGATCGAGCCGTGCGTGCTCGCCGGCGCGCCGCGCGGCGGCGTCGTGCTCGACCCGTTCGCGGGCGCCGGCACGACCGGGCTCGTCGCGGTCCGCGCCGGCCGCGAGTTCGTCGGCGTCGAGCTGAACCCGGACTACGCCGCGCTGGCCCGCGAGCGAATCGAGACCGACATCCGGCTCGGCCACCGGCCGCCGCAGCGCGCGGTGGCCGCCGCGCCGGGCGCGCTGGACCTGTTCACCGCGGCGGAAGGGGAGGCCGATGGAAGCCTCGTCGCTTAGCGGGCATCGCACCTGCCGGCCAAAGGAGCACACCGCCTGATGGCGTGGCTGAAGCTCACCGACGAACTGTGGAGCAACCGTAAGACGCAGCGCCTCCTGAAGCGTGGCCGCAACGGGTCCGGGCTGACCGCTTTCGGGCTTCACATGGCCGGCCTGTTGCACTGCGCGAAGTACCTCACCGACGGCTACGTGGAGCCGGATTTTGTTGAGGAGACGCTCGACGATGCGAAGGTCAGCGGCAAGCGCCGCGCTGAACTGGTCGACGCTTTGGTCCGCGGAGGTCAGTGGAATGTCAAGGGCGACGGGTGGCTCATTCACGACTACCTCGACCACAACCCGTCACGCGAGGAAGTCCTTGAACGCCGCGCGCGGGATGCGGCCCGGAAAGCCAGGGGTCGCGAGGCTCAGTCCGCTGACGATCCGCAGGATGTCCGCGCGGACGCCGCGGGGACGGACGCTGGCACCAACCTGGAGTCCGATGGTCCCGTCCCGTCCCGTCCCGTCCCGACCCACACCAGAGATGATGAGACGCACGCGAGCGCGCAAAAGCAGCATCCGCTCTTCGACCAAGTCATGGGGCGCCTGGAGGCGGTCGCCGATCTGTTGCCGGTCGAGGGCGACGACATGGGCGTGCTCGCTGAGATCCGTGCCGCACAGGACGGCGGCGAGGACGTGCTCGAGCTGGTCGACGCGACGGTCGCTGCGATTCGCGACTACCACCGTCGCGGCACGCTCACCGCACGTGCGCCGAGCGGCGTGATGCGCGGACTGCGTACCCGGCGAGCGCAAACGCGGGACCTTCAGCTTGCGGTGGAGAGCACGAGAGCACGGGTGGCCTACGAGCGGCCGGCCAAGCTCAACCACGCATCGGAGGCGGAGCGTCTCGCAGCCGAAGCTGAAGCTGAAGCTGATCGTTTGGAGCGCGAACAGGAACGGGGGCGGGCGGCATGAACGGAGCAGAGGGACTGCGGATCTACGCGATGGTGATCAAGCGCTGGTCGCACTCCAAGGTCGTTCGTGACCAGATGCTCGACGACCTCGCCGACATCCAGTTCGACCATGCCAGGGTTGCGGTCGAGATGCTTTACCGGGAAGGCCGCGAGCACGCCCCGAACGGGGCGCAGATCCGGTTGCGGATCGTCAAGGCCGCGTTGAACGCCCCGGACTGGGGGACGGTCAAAGCGGAGATCGACCGGCGTCGTCGTGCCGTCGGCGGGGCACGGTGGGCGCACAACATCCAGTGCCCCTACGGCTCCTGTGACGGCACCGGCCTCATCGCCCCAGACGACAACGACGACCGGCCCAAGCACGAGCTGACCTCCCGCTACTGCGAATGCCGCGAAGACCTGTCAACCAGGATCGCGGAGCTGACCGGCATCCACTGGATGGTCGACGAGTTCATTCGTGTCGTCGGCCGGGCGGAGATCGCCGCCCTCGACGGTGACCGGGTCGCCGAAGCACAGGTGCGCACGAAGTGGGAGGCGCACGTCAAGCGCGTCCAGGCCGGCACCGTCTTTCACGGCCTCGATACCGCCGGTCTGCCCGAACTCGAACAGCTTCGCCGCGAGACCGCGGTCCGCGCCGGCCTGATGCCAACGGATCAGCAGGGCTTGCGGAAGCCGTCGATGCGTCAAGCACTCCAAACCACCACCACCCCAGAAGAAAGCGAAGCCGCATGAGCACCATCAACTCCCTGCCGTGGATCGACGTCAAGTTCCACACCAACGATGACGTGGTAGAGCCCGCGGTCAACTGGGTCGGCGAGCCCGGTGGGATCGAGGTCGACCGGTCCGACAAGGACGAGGTCGGTCTGCACTTCCGTCACGTCAACGACGAGGACGCGACCATCTCGGCATACATGACCCGGGCCGACGCGCTCGCGCTGGCGCACGTCCTCACCGCGAAGGCTCTCGCATGAGCACGCGTCAGCACGGGGCTCCGGACCGCTCCTATCAGCAGCGCATGGACGCGCTCAAGAAGGGCAACGATGTCCGTCACCGCCGGTCGGAGTTGAAGCGCAACCTGAAGGGCGGCCGCGTTCAGCCGTTGCCGTTGTTGGTGGACCCGCCGTGGTGGCTTGACACGTTCAAGGTCATCGACCTGTTGATCGCCTGCCCGAAGAACGGAAGGGTCCGCGCGAACGCGGTGTTGAAGCGGTTGCAGATCAGCCCATCGAAGACCCTGGGCGGACTCTCGGATCGTCAACGACAAGCACTCGCCAACCATTTGCGTCGGGGTGATTCGGCATGACCGGGACGTCGCTTCTCTTGGTTGGACGGACGCGCTGATGTTGGTGCAGATCGCAGCGCGTAAGGGCCGCATTGACCGGATCCCCAATGGCCAGGAGCCGGTCATCGAACTGCACCTGGAGCCCCGCCAGTACGTGACCAGGCTCGACATCAGCGACAACCGCTACTCGAACGGTGACCGTAAGACGTTCGACGCGTGGTGGACCGCCTGGGTCGCCACGCCGTTGGGCGACACGGCGGGGGAGGACGGTGCCAGCCATGGCCGATAGCCCCGAGAAGGTCCGCGTGTTCACCGCGGACGACGTCGAGGTCATCGTCGAGTTCTTCGGCGGCAACGCGGCGCGGTTCCGGCAGCTCGTCGACGCCGGGGACCGCGAGGTCCTGAACGTCGGGCTCGTCTGCGAGTGGGACGACGACCACGGCAAGAACACCATGCGCCGACTCGTCGGGCCGTGGGTCGAGAAGCCCGCACCGAAGTCGGGAGAGGAGGGCTCGACCGATGCCCGATAGCCCGACACACGGGGGCCAACGGACGTCCGCTGACCGGACCTCGTCGCTTTGCGGGCAACGCGCGCGCTGGCGCAAGCGTCTCTGGAAGCCGGTCGTCGGCGACGACGGCAGCTACTGGCTCGACCACCCGACCGAGCTGCGGATGCGTCGTGTCAGCCGGCTGCGCTGGCGGCTGCAGCGCGCGATCAGGAGGATGGCATGACGGCACACGGCTCGGTCATTGACCTGTTCGCCGGGCCCGGCGGCTGGGACCTCGGGGCCCGCGCGCTCGGGCTTGACCCCGTCGGCCTGGAGCTGGACGACGCCGCGTGCGCGACCCGCCGCGCGGCCGGGCTGCGGACGATGCAGTGCGACGTCGCCGCGGTCGGCTTCGATTCGGGCTGGCTGGATGGCGGGCGCCGCTACGGGCTGATCGCGTCGCCACCGTGCCAGTCCTTCAGCGCCGCGGGCAAGGGCAAGGGCCGGGCAGACATCGAGGCGATCCAGCACGTCGCGCTCGGGCTCGCAGCGGGCGAGGACCTCAGCGCGACGCTCGGCGCCCACGCCGGCGATCCGCGGTCGATGCTCGTCGTCGAGCCGTTGCGCTGGGTGCTCGCCCTGCGTCCCGAGTGGACGTGCTGGGAACAGGTTCCGCCGGTGCTGGCGTTCTGGGAGTTCTGCGCGCCGCTGCTGCGCACCGTCGGCTACGACGTGTGGACCGGCCACCTCCAGGCCGAGGCCTACGGCGTCCCGCAGACCCGCCGCCGTGCGTTCCTGATCGCCAGCCGCACGCGCCCCGCGGTGCCGCCCGCCCCGACCCACAGCCGCTACTACCCGCGCGACCCTGGCCGCCTGGACCCCGGCGTCATGCCGTGGGTGTCGATGGCCGAGGCGCTGGGCTGGGGCATGACCGAGCGCCCGTCGATGACCGTGTGCGCCGGCGGCACGAAGACCGGCGGTGCGGAAATCTTCGGCAACGGCGCCAGGCAGGGCATGCGCCGCGAGATGGAGCGCGGCGCATGGGTGCTGCAAGGCAACAACTCGGTCGAAGGCGTCGGGCGCGCCCAGCGTGACATCGAGCATCCGGCCCTGACCGTCGGCACGCGCGCTGACCTCTGGACGTTCCGGCGCCCGGCCACGACCGTCAACTGCGACCCTCGGATCTCCAAGCCCGGTCGCCACGACCCGAACATCTCCGGCTCCCAGCAGGCGGGCGCGATCCGCGTCACCGCCCAGGAGGCCGCGGTCTTGCAGTCCTTCCCGGCCGACCATCCGTGGCAGGGGACCAAGACCAAGCAGTTCGAGCAGATCGGCAACGCCGTCCCGCCCCTGCTCGCCATGCACCCGCTGAGCGCCGCCACCGGCATCGCCATCCCGACCCGAGAGGAGGCGGCCGATGCCGCCTGACCAGCGATCTCTTCTGCAACAACGCACGAGCGGACTGAAGGCGCCCGCGGCAGCGGTCACGGAGGCCGCGCTCGCGCTCCGGCGCTTCAGCAGCCTGCACGCCTCGCTGCGCTCTGCGGTCGCGCGCGTCGCGCTGGATCATGGCCTTGCGGCGATGGCGCTGCGGGAGCCGACCGACGATCGCGACATGGACCTCGACGGCGTTCGCGCCGGGCTGACGAAGTGGATGAAGGCCGGGGCTCAGCCGTGGGAGCTGCCCGCGGCGGCCGTGCACTTCGTGCTGGCCTGCCACGGCGCCGAGTCCGTCTCGGCTGGGACCTACGACGCCCTGCAAGCGGTCAGCGACGCGTGCGAGGACTGCGGCGGCGACGGCTACCACCAGGACGACAGCCACCCCGGCAACCCATCGTTCACGTGCGAGGCCTGTGCCGGGCACGGCCGCGTGCCGAAGGGTTCTCAGGAGATGCTCCGCGTCGAACGGGCGGCGCGCGAGCTGAGCGCGATGCTCGACGGCGAGCCCGGGATGTGGACGCTCGGCGACACCATCATCGAGGACGACGAGGCAGCCAACGCACTGCTGAGCCTCCACGACCACCTCAACGACCTGACCAACGCACGGGAGGCCGTCGATGCCTAACGAAGCGTCGTCCCTCCGGGGCCAAAACGCGAGCGTGAAGCTGCGCCTGGAGGTCGTCGTCGAGTACGAGGCAGATCTCGGCGACTACGGAGTGGCGACCGCCGAAGCGGCTGCGCGCATCGACCAGCAGCAGTTCGACGACGACCTCACGGTCCTGGTCTACGTGCTGGAGAACGCCCAGTCCTACAAGGCCACCGTGACAGCGGCCCAGGACCGGATCCCCGAAGGCGCGCGCGTGCGCGTCACGACCGGCGACTACGCCGGGAAGGTCGGCTTCTACGAGGGTCGCGGCACCGACGACGCGGGCCACCGCGTGTGGCTCGACGGCGACCACGTCCGTGACACTGCGGTCGAGGTCGACGGCGTCGAGCTGGCAGAGGCTCCTGGCCAGAAGCAGGAGCTGGACAATGGCTGAGATCGACTACGTGTTCGCGCTCAGGACGACGGATCGCTACGTCGCGGCGGTGGTCGAGGACGAGCTGACCAAGTCGCTGGAGAAGGTCACCGAGCGCCTCGACGGCTACCGCTTCGATCTTGTGCTGGAGAAGCGCGACAGCGACCGCGAAGCTGCCCTGACGACCGAGGCTGACGTGGCGCTCGACACCGCGCCGGGGTCGGACCGATGAGCAGGACGCATGCCGTTCTGACCGTCGAGGACGAGCGCACACTGTGCGGCCGGACGCCCGACTTCTGGGCCGCGCCGAATGGCCTGGTGATCCTCGCCGAGGGCGACGACATCGCCGCCGTGGACTGCCTTGCATGCGGCCGAAGCCTCGCTGCTCTTGGCGACTCGCATCAGCCTGAGGAGCCCTCATGATCCGTCTACATCGCCGGCCAAAAGCACGGGTGGTTGCGCGCAACGTGGACCTGGTGATTCACGAGTCTGGGATGCCCGCGGTCCAGACGCGCAGGTTGAACCGTCGGCAGTTCGACGCGATCACCGAGTGGATCGAGTTGGTGCGCAAGGACGGGTTGCCGCACGTCATCCAGTCCACGGAGGTCAACGAACGTGAAGGGATCGTGCCGCTACCCGGAGAGGACCACCATGAGTGAGCTGCGGCCGGTTCCGGACGAGGTCGTGACGAGTGAGGAGTTGGCGGTGTTGTTGAAGGTGTCGCCTTCGACGGTGAAGCGGTGGCGTGGGGAGGGGATGCCGTGGCATCCGTGGGGGCGGCGGCTTGTTCGGTTTAGGGTGCGCGAGGTGATGTGCTGGCTTGACGAGCAGGACCAACACGAAAAGGCTGCCTGATGGCGATCGGCAAACCGCGCGGGAAAAACGGTGCGCGCCCGGTGTACGTCTACAACCCGGCGGTGGGCAAGAAGGTGTACGTCGGGTCGCGCACGAAGCTGCGCGGCAAGGGCGGCGCCGAAGAATTGGCGCGGCAGAAGGCGGAGGAGTTCGCCAACGCCGCGCCGCCTGGGGCCCCGGTCAACGACGGGTACACCGTCCGGTCCTGGTCTGTCGAGTGGCTCGAGGACCACCATGGTCCGGGCACGACCCGGCCCGAGCGGGGGACGCGGGTCACCAACGAAGGTAACTTAACGACCTATCTCAAGGCGTTCGGGGAGCGCGCCCTGGACGGTGGAGTCGGTCGCAAGGAGGCCCTGGCGTGGGCTCGCGAGCGGCCGTGGGCGGCCAAGACCGTGTCTGCGATGTACAACGAGGCGATCAACCTTGAGGTCTGCGAGCGGAACCCGCTGGCCAACCGTCAGCAGCCCGGCAAGCGCGAGCGAAAGTTCATCAAAGCCATCACCGAGCAGGAGACCGACCGGATCGCAGAGATCGCCCTGGACGAGTGGGGCCAAGACGGCTACGGCCGCACGGCCCGTTCGTGGACGCTGTTCGCTGCCTGGGTCGGCGCGCGCCCAGGGGAGACGTTCACCGTCGAGTTGAACGACATGAACTTCGACGCCGGCACTGTGAAGGTCCGCCGGGTCAAGAAGCGCGGCGGCCGGTTCCCGACCGACATCATCGTGCTGCCGGAGATCGTGATCGAGTCGATCACGGCCATGCCGTTTCGGCCGACCGAAGGGCCGCTGTACCGGACGGTGCAGGGCAAGCCGTTTGCTCAAGGGTCGCTGCGCTACTACTGGGAGCCGATCCGTGCCCGCTTCCGGCAGACCGTCGACGACGAACGCTGGGCAGAGCTGCTGGACGGCGCCGAGGGCGGCGAGCACTTTGACTTCTACGCGCTGCGTCACCGGGTCGCGTCGCACATCGTGGCGATGGGCGGCAACGAGTACGACGCCGCTCATCAACTCGGCAACAGCCCGCGGGTGTGCCGAGAGACCTACATCCACAACAACGCCGACCAGCGCAACGAACGTAACCGCGGATTCCTGGTGTCGTCGAAGGTCGTCGACCTCGACTCTCGACGTGACCGGAAGGGTGCGTGATGCGCGGCACGATGGGTAGCAATCATGGGTTACAACCGACCGGTATCGCATTACCTGCGGGGTTTCGCACCAACCGGGGGCGCTGGGGCCACGTTCGGACCACTAGAGACCTCAACGGTTCACCCCCATTCCGGCTGGCCGAATCGGCACCGACGCTCCCGGAACCGGTCCAACGGAGGGGCAGCAATTTGGGATGCAACCCCACTTGCTGCCCAATGATGGGTTGCAAGTCGTGGTCGACGCCCGGCCGTAGCGGTGTACTACATCTAACGGCCCCCGCGCCAGTACGCGGAATCCCGCGTCCCATCTGGGGTTTGGACCGCCAGGGGACCGCTACCGACCGCACCCGTGGGCAACGAACTGTCGCGCGATTGTCGCGCAGGCGGCTACTTGCGGTCGCCGAGCGAGGGGATCTGCTTCGACGGATCGAGTCCCCGGCGCTCGGCCTCGACCACGTGCGCTTCGAGCACGCGGTTGACCCATCGCTCGAACGGGATGTCGCCGCGTACGGCGTCGATGCGTGCGGCGAGGTCTTCGCTGACGCGTGGTCGCTTGACGGCCATGGGCGCATGGTACTGGTTGGACCCGACTTGTGCCAGATGGTTCCAAATGGTACCATGGACACATGAGCAACGCACCGAACTACCTGGCGATCGTCACCTACCGGCTGGACATCCCCGGGCCGCGGGCCGAGCAGATCGTCGGTCGCCCCGACGACGAGTCCCCCGAGTGGGGGCAGGCGCTCGAACGTGCACTCGCCGAGGACCCGACGTACCTCGCCGAGTTCGTCTCCCAGGACCCGGACGTGGACATCACCTGATGGCCTACTGCGACCAGGACACCGTGGCGGGCTACACGTGCACGCGTCGGGCGACGTGGGAGCAGGACCAGCCGCGCCATCGCGTCGAGCGCGGCCTCAGCGCAGAGGTCGAGCGCTACTGCACCCGGCACGCCAACATCTACCTGGTGCCGCGCGGCGAGGCGTCGGGCCGCTCGCGGCGCATCGACGCCAACGGCAATGTCGTCAGGGGCAATCGATGACCCGTCCCTTCCGTGGTGACTACTGGACCGACGACTGTGTGAGGTGTGGACGATGAGCGATGCCTACCCGGAGCCGCTTGAGCCGGAGGACTGGGACCTGGAGCGCCTTCAGGAGGAGTACGCCGAACTCGCGCTGGAGAACAACCGCAACCGCTACGAGGCAGAGAAGCAGAACCGGCGGCGTGGCTACTACGTGTCGTCGATCGCCCCGCTGGTGCGCACGGCCAACGTCGACCATGCCGCACAGACCGCGACGATCCCGCTGTCGGCCTGGCAGCAGTTCTGCGACGACCTCGCCGCCATCTCCTACGGGCGGGCGCCCGCGCGCTGCGCGTGGCTCAACGGCTCGCTCTGCGACCACGACACCAACCACGTCGCCGAGCAGTCTGAGGAGTCGTTGGTGCGGTCGTCAGGGCTCCAGGAGGGCGGCCAAGCTCATGGCTGATCCGAATCCCCACACGCGCGTCTACGAGCCGTGGGAGGCGGACCACACCGCGCTGGTCCAAGTGCTCTGGGCCGAGGGCATCAAGGGGCGCCAGGCCGACGAGCTGGCGAGCAAGATCATGCGCAGCGAATGGATGCAGGCCGTCCGCTCGCGCGCCGCTGCGGACGGAAGGCGACCGTCCGATGGCTGATCGCCGTATCTGTCCGCGCTGCGGCGTCCCCGTCTACGAGGACGCTACGGAGCCTGAGCGGATGGCGGACCCGCCGCGGTTCTGCTCGCCGTTGCGCTGTTCGGCGTGGAAGGTCGTAGGTCGTGCGACCCCGCCGCACCCGATGACGGGCGCACGGACGATGCTCCGAAGCGTCGATCTCGCTGGCGATGACGACGGGTCGGGGTTCAATGACACGAAGGAGGAAGACCGATGCTGAGACGTCGGCGTGCTCGCATGGCTCGTGAATCGCGTGCCCACTCGGCCGCCTTCTCTGGTAGTTGGCGCTGGTACCGGGCGGGCTACCTCGCCGCACTGGACGACATCGACCGCACCGGGCTGATCCCCAACACCGAGAAGACGCGGCGCGAGGCGGCCGCTCGCGCGCTGAACCGGTGGGTGGACGAGCCGCTCGTTGTCGGTGATGGACAGGAGGGGGAGGTCACCGATGCCTGACCGTCTCGCCCCGACCGATGCGGTCGACACCTACGCAGCCGAGCCGTTGACCGACGAGGAGCGCGCCTACCTTCAGGCGCTCCCGTCGTGGCACATGTACTTCTACTCGTCGAAGATTACGCCGGGCACCGAGCGCGCCCGGCAGGTGAAGGACATCTACTACGCGACGCTGGACCGGGAGCACGGAGGAACCACCGATGCCTGAACAGACCCACCTGCCCGAACGGCGCCGCTCGCTCACGCCCGGCGAGGCCGACCGCGTCTGGTCGATCCTGGTCGAGAAGGCCGGCGCAAGCCCGAAGCGGGAGGCACGACAGGACTTCGTCCACTACCTCACGTCCGAGGCGATCCACGGCCACGAGTTCCGGTTCATGGGCTTCCTTGGATTTGGCGGCAAGCTGTACTTCGACGACTACCACGGCGCGACAGTGGGCTGCTACCGAGAGGACCGCGACGAGGTCCGCGATGCTTGCATTGCGACGGTCAACGGACTGCTCGCTGAGGTTGTGCCCGGACGGGTCGCCCTGGTGCGAGCGGCAGCAGAAGCGGAGCGAAACCGTGCCTAGGTTCGCTGCTGCGCGTAAGGACGGACTGAAGCCCGGCGACGAATGGATCGCGCGCTGGGGCAACGTCAGCACCAGGGTGGTCGTGGTCGACCCCTCCGACCCCGAACGCACGGTGATTCGTGTCGTCGAACCGGCCGGCTTCCGGGCGTATCGGAAGGGTGACGAGCGCACGGTTAGCGTGCGGTGGTTGGAGTTCTACTTCGCGCCGTACACCAAGGCGCGGGCCACCCCGGAGGACATGGCCGCACACCCCGAAGGAGACGAGTAGATGGACGACCTGCTCACCAGGTTGAAGCGCGAGGCCGAGGGCTACGGCTGGACGATCAAGATGTCCACCAAGCTTGACGGCGTCTCGTGCGCGGCGCGCGACAACGACGGACACTGCGTCGCCGAGGGCATTGGGCACACGTCGAACGTCGCAGTCCAGGGACTCGCGACGATCCTCCGCGATGACTTCAACTGGCCAGAGCCGGAGCTTGTGGCCCTACACGAAACGGAGACCACCGATGGCCGATGACCGTCGACGCAGCAGCACGTTCTTTGTCTCTGACGTCGAATCCGCAGCGGACGACTGCGCCCGCGCAGTGGCCGACCACGGGCTGGACTTCGAGGAGACCGACGCGCTCGCCGTCGAGGTCCGCGAGACCGTTGAGCGCTTCTTTGCTCGTCGTGGGGAGGGTGGGTCCTGATGGCCGCCACGCCCGAACCGCTGGGGCCGATCCAGTCCTACGACTCCGATCACACCGCTTTGGTCCACGTCCTGTGGTCGGCCAAGAGCAAGGGGCTCTCCCTGGACGACGCCGACCACCTGGCCGAGCACATCATGACGAGCCGGTGGATGCGCGCCGTGCGCCTGCATGCGGTCGATGAGTCGGCCGGGGTCACGACGGAGGAGGACGCCTGATGGGCCGCTATGTCGCGAAGCTGGGCGAGGACGCCTACTGCGAGTGGTCGACCGTGGTCGACGCGCCGTTGTCATGGGTGATGGGCCGTGACCGAGCGGTGGACCACTGGGGCGAGGATCGCGTCTCGCGCGCCGACCACAACGGCACGTCGATCATCGACGGCTACCCCGCTGGTGAGACCCCGGAACAGATCGTTGCCGGAAATCGCGCCGGACCCGGTGAGTCCGAGCTGACCGTCGAGCAGATCCTTGTGGAGTACGCCGCCGGTTCGGGCGACCAGTGGGTCATGACGGAGGAGGACGCATGACCGAGCTGCCGCTGTACGAGCGACCCGGGCGCGAGCTAGGAAGCACCTGGACGCAAACCCTACGCGCCTGCGAGAACTGCGAGCACGAGCACCAGGGGCTCGTCGATTGGTCGGACGGCACGAAGCTCTGCGTCGTGTGCTCGGGCATCCGGCGCAAGAACCTGCGCACAGCCGAGCGTGCGAGGGCCGGTCGATGAGCGTTCTTCCGTCTACCGAACGCACCCACCACCCCAACCCACCACGAGAGAGGGCGGTCAAGCGGGTGATGGTCACCGGGTCTCGCGACTGGACCGACAGGGCCACCATCCACCGCGCCCTTCGCGACCACGCGCCGGCCGGTGACGTCGAGCTGCTGCACGGGGACGCCCCGGGCGCAGACACGATCGCCGCCGAGCTAGCCGACGAACTCGGCTGGACCGTACGCCCGTTCCCCGCCGACTGGTCGGTGACCCCGGACACACCCACCGGGCGGATACGCCGACGACGCGACGGCACGCTCTACGACGTCGCCGCAGGGGTCATCCGCAACCGGGTGATGCTGAACGAGCAACCCGACCTCGTCTTGGCCTTCCAGCGCCGTGGGTCGAAGGGCGCACAGGACGCGATCGACGAGGCGCGTCGACGCGGGATACCTGTGGTCGTCCACACCGAGGAGGGGCGATGAGCGACCGACTCCCGCGCCCCGACGCAGTCGGCCTTCGATGGGTCTGCCCTTCCTGTGCTCACTCGTGGGTCGATGACGGCGAAGACCTTGGCCTCGGCCCGTTCTGCATCAACGACAACTGTCCCGGATACGAGTCCCCGTTCGGCGTGAAGCTGCGACGAGTCGAGACCGACACCAACCACAAGGAGAAGCCATGAGGGTTCTGATGCTCGTCGGCGTGTACCGGGAGGACTGGGAACACGACCCGGCTACGTGCATGCCGTTGATCGCGGGGTGTGTCGACGGCGGCACGTGGGAGGTCGAGGACGAGGAGGACACCGAACGTCGTTGGAAGGCCTGCAAGGAGACCTACGATCCGATGGGCGGTGGCTACGAGTGGCGCGAGGTCTGGGTCAACCTGGACGAGAGCACGCTACGTGAGCACTTCCAGATCGGCACGGTGCCCGCGACCGTCGTTCCGCCCGGGGTTGAGGGGAGGCGGTCGAATGCCGCCTAGCACCACACCCGCCCCGACTCTCGAATGGGGCGTAGCCCGCGACCACGAACCCACCGCCCTACACCGTGGCCCGATGACCGAGCAGGAGGCCCGCACGTGGGTTCAGGAGTGGGAGGACATGGCCGAGAACGAGAGCGCCCGCAAGGGCATGTTCATCGTGATCTGCCGACAGGTCGGCCCATGGGGTGCGACTGCCGACGAGATCGGGGATGAGTCCCGATGACCGCCCGGTTTCTCCTGGACTTCGCGGTCGCGGCGCTGGCCTACACGGCGTGCAACATCGGCTGGGGGATAGCGGCTGGGTTGAGCTTTAGCGCGCTGATGACAGAGCGACGTATCGCCCCGTGGTGGCTGACCGTCGCTGTCGCCGGCATGGCCCCGCCGCTGTGGCGATGGTGGGCCAGGAAGACCAACAACAACGCCGATCAGGAGGAGACCCGATGACCGATGACCAACAGGTGCTCCGGGGCCAAAGCGCGAGCCCGCCGCTGAGCTTCAGCGACTTCGCGCGCCTGAAGGAGTACGGCGCCAACGTGGCCATCCCTGAGGATGCCGCCGAGCGTCACCGCGTCGCACTGGAGGTCATCTGCTCGCGTGGTGTGCCCTGCTACTTGACGCCTTACGGGGCCGTTCGGTCCGTCGCCGCCTTCGCGCTCGGCGCGACCGATGACGCGTTCTACACCGATGGCGAAGTGCTACTGAAGGCGGCGATGCGGGCGCGCACCGACGGCGTCGACCTCGGCGCGCAGGGCCAGACGAACGAGGCGTCCGATGGCTGATCTCGATCTGGTCGGCGAGCTGCAAGCCGCGCTACGAGCCGCGGCCGCCGAGCGGGACGCGCTGCGCGCGGAGCGCCGTGCGACGCGGGCACTGGCGCGCGCCATCCTCGCCGCGCTCGACGCCGAGAAGACCCCGAACTACGAGGTCGGCCACGACTTGGCTGTCCGCGCGGCGATGGCGATCCTCGGCAAGGAGCCCATCGTCATCGACGGCGTTCCGACGCCGCTGGACAAGCTCCCGCACAACGAGACGCTGCACGTCACCGTCCCCGGCGTCGGCGACCTGGCGGTCGTTCTTGGCGATCAGCACCCGCCGTCGTGAGTACCGGTCAGCAAGAGTTCGGCGGTCCATTGAGGCGCTTGGTAGGTGTCGGCCGCCCACGCATAGAACGCCTCGGCCGTCGGCAGGTCGACCGACCGGTCCCGCTGAGCAACCGGGACCATCGGCTGCTGAGGGTCGTATTCGGTCAGTACGTAGCGAACGTCCATACAACGGATCGTATGAGCCAACCGGGGTGGCCGGAAAGGACTGATCGTGTCTAACGACTTCCGCTGGTGCGTGTTCTGCAAGGCCGACTGCCACGCCGACACGCCCGAGCACGCCGCGGATTGTCCGAGCGTCACCGACGTGTGGCCGGTCACCGAACAGTTGCTCGGCATCCGCGGCCCGAACGACCCCTACGCCCACGGCATGCGATGCATGGGCTGCGGCGACGAGTTCAAGCTCGGCGACCACTACACGCGCCGAGTCGTCGAGGACGGCGACGCGTTGCTACCGGGTGTCGAGGGCGCGGCGGTCTACGAGGTCATCTGTCTCGGCTGCGCCGCGCTGGCCGCATGACGAGCGAACGACGTCACGGGGGCGAGCGCCGGCACGTCGCCAGCGGCTACGTCGAAGCCCTCCAACGGGACGCTCGCCATGGCGGCGATCTTCTCGAGCAGGCCGAAGCGGGCGAGGAGTGTGAGCACGGACGGATGCCGTGGGATCCGTCCCCAGGCTGCGGCTGCTGGCCCACGAGCGGTCGCCGCCCGCAGCTACAACTCATGCCCGTGGAGGACACCGAGGTCGACCGGCGCATCCAATGGTTGCGTCACACCTACCTCACCAAACCAGCGATGAGCTACCGGGCCGCAGCCGACGCCTACCACCGCGAGTTCGGGGTGCCGATGACCGCAAGCCAGGCCCGGAACCTGATCGCCTCCGACCGCCGCCGTGACCACCGCACGCTCACCGCGCTCGGCCTCGCCGCCTAGAACGAAAGGACAATCAGAATGGCAAATGACAGATACGACGGGCAGAAAACCGCCCCGGACGACGTGACCATCGCGCTGTCGCCTAAGGCCGCGCAGTTCCTTGTGGCCGTCGTCCGGCACATGAACCAGAAGAAGATCCTGCCCGACGACTCGCGCACGGCGTTGGAGACGTCGGCGTGGCTCGAAGAGATCGAAGCGCGTTGCAGCGTCGCACTGGAGGATTCATGAGCAACGAACTCGTCCACCTGAACTTCACGCTCGACATTCCCGAGGAGGTCTGCGAGAAGCTAATCGGCCGCCCCGACGACGGCAGCGACGACTACTACCAGGAGATCGCCGAGAAGCTCCAAGCGGCCGTTGCCGACGAGCCATCCCGGTTCCTGGAGTACGTCACCGACACCGAGGTGGAGATCGTCGCCTAGCGAGCAGTGCACCTATCCATGAACGCACCGCGCCCGCCCGGGAAAACCCCGGACGGGCGCAAGGAACGGCCTTTCGCAGGTGAGCTGAAGTCTACTCGCGGTTGGGCACCACATAGGTGATCAACGCCAGGATCGCCCCGCCCGCAGCGGCCTTAATCTCCGTCGTGGACAGGTTCCCGGTGGTGGCCCACGAGACCCCTGCGGTCGCCAGGGCGACGATGAGCGGGTAGAAGGCCTTCGCCGCCGGACGCAGCTTCGGGGGCAACAGGGCGGTCAACTTCTCCAACGCGTACATCAAGCAAGCCTCCGGTGCCAGGTCGCCTTGTGAGACAGGACGCTGCTGGCGTAGTGGTCCGCAGCGTCACCGCTGCCGTTGTAGGCCTTGATCCCGGCGCGCTCGCCCTTCTGGGCGATCAGGTGCGCGAGATGCTGAAACCCGACACGCAGGTTGTACTTCGGCTGCCAGCAGCCACCCATCGCATCGGCCTGGTCCTGGAACCCGTACCAGGTCAATTGCACCGGCCCGACGCCCTGCATGCGGGTATGGCCGCGTGCGTTCTTGTAGGCCAGATACTTCGCCTTGGTCACATTGCCGGCACCGACGAAGATCGTCGGGTCGTGCCCGAACACATTGGCGCCGTTGCCGGACTCCTGCTGCACGAGCGCGAACGCCAACGAGATCGGCAGACCTGCTGCGCGCGCCTCCATGACGATCCGCAGACTGTTCTGCATCCCGTGGCGCTTCGCCCGCCGAGCTAGCTTGAGGTCGCGGGCGCGCTGCTTGACGGTCATCGTCCTGGCCTCCAGGTGACGAACCGCGCCCACGGCCCCGGTCGCGAGTCGAGGTGCAGCGTCCCGCTGGTTTCGTTGCCGACCCCTGGGAAGATCCGCTCGGCCAGGGCGACGAGCTCCATCCTTGTGCCGACCTTTGGTGATCTCGCGACGATCTGGTTACACGTCGCGATGAAGTGGTCCGTTGCGTCTCCGTGGGTGTGGCGGCTATCGGTTGCACCGCCGACCGCACGGTTGTGCGCGAGCGTCCGGTAGGGCCCGTCGATCCGGACCGGGACGTCGCCGAGCGCGTGCCGGAACCGTTCCAGGTTGAAGCAGTGGCGGCGTGCCGCCGGCCGCACGCTCATCGGCAGCTTGCCCGTCTGCGTGTCGGCCATCTCCGCGATCGAGTAGTGCGGGGTGAGGTAGTGATGCTGGCCGCAGTAGCGGGCCAGTGCGGGGGAGTGGCGTGCCGCGGGCAGCCACGGCTTGCGCACGTAGGTGCGCAGCAGCGGTCGCCGACGCGCCGGAAGCGGAACGCTCACGACGCGTCCCGAGTGGGACGTCGGTTGTGCATGTGGACCCTCCCGTGGGTCGGTAGAAACACTTCGGCCTCGAACGCTGCCTACACGCCCGGCCAAGGAAGACTTCAGCTAGGCCGCCAAGGCCCTCTAGTTGAACAGCAGGATCACTCCTACCGCCGTCGAGATCGCAGCGATGACCAAGCTCACAACGGCCAGGCGATACCTGCGCGTGTCGGCCCGCTGCTCACGCACCTCCGCCAGAAGCTCTTTCTGAACCTCTGCGCGAGCGTCGTCGATCTCGTCGCGCTTCGCGAGTTGAGCGACGGTCTCGGGCAACGGCAGCACGATCGCCAGATCGCGACGGACAGCGGCGACCTCGCTGGCGATGCCCTGGATCTCGCTGCGAACCTCGCCGTGCTCTTTGGTCTGCTGCAACGCGGCGTTGGTGATTGCCAGACGCAGCGCTTCCACCTCGTTGCGGAACTCGTGGCGGGTCTCGCGCAACCTGTCCTCCACGTAGTTCTTGGTGGCGGGGTCGACATGCTCGCCGTCGTACTCGCGACGTCCAGCGTTCGGCTCCATCACCTAACTCCTTGCGCGCCGATTCGGACCCGAACTAGGGTTGCTGTGCATCGAGGCGTTCTCCTCGGTGTAAGACACCCGTCCGGGGATCGAAGCCCCGGGCGGGTGTCGCTGGACCTGACCGCTCACCGTTGCACTGAACACACCCCGGTCACTACATTGCGCCAATGGGAGTCGTTCAAAGCACGTCCTACTGCGCGACATGCGACCGCCAGTCGCTGTTCACAAAGCCTAGGATCAACCACGTCCTGCACCTGATCCTCAGTCTTGTCACCCTGAGCGTATGGGCACTGCTGGTGTGGCTGCCGCTCGGAATCATCAACAGCGCACGCAAGCCGAAGTGCAGCACCTGCGGCATGCCCAAAGGGGCGAGCAGATCACCAGCGGCCGATGCTGTAGACGCCTAACCGTTCCAGGATCGCTTCGGTCTTTGCCACCGTGTTATCCAGGCTCGCCGTGACGGTCCTGGTCGCATGGCTGTACGAGGTTTCGATGATCTTCCGCGGAGCGCTCGCGGGATGGTCAGAGATCGAGATCCAGTCCCCGGCCCGGACACGCCACACGGGCACCTTGCCCTCCGTTGGGTGCGTGACGGTGCCGGTCAGCGTGACCTGTCCGCGACGTGACGCCAACGCGCGCTCCTGGAGCCACACGTAGCCGAGCTGGATAGCTCCGGCCTGCGTGGTCGTGAGGCTGAGGTCGAGCTTGCCCCACCGTCGCGGGATGCCGTGGGCGTTGACGGGATTTTCGTCGCTCGTGTCGGCCAAAACAGGGTCGGTTGCGTCGGCGAGGGCGCCGGGTGGCCCGACGGTCTTCTTGGCACCGGACGGGTCGGTGTAGGTGACATAGACACCGTTGTAGACCTGCTCGGCGGTCGAGCCTTCGAGCGACAGCTTCGCACCGTCTGACAGACTGGCCTTCCAGGTCAACCGCCCGGGATCGGGCGCCCTGTAGAAGAACTTGTTGTCGTAGACGCCCCAGTCGTACAAGTGGTAGGCGTTGAGAACTCCGATGGCGTCCTCGGCCGTGACCGGGTCGAGGAAGGCGGCGTGAGGGACGACAAACGACGTCGGCTCGATAGACCCGTCCGCCCCGGTCGAAAACGACAGCATCGGTGCGGCGCGACCGACGATGTCGGCGATCATGTCCGACACGTAGAAGCCCTTGGCCGTGGTCGCGTCTTCGGTGCCCTGCTTGGTCAGTCCGTGCTTGCCGTACACGGCAAGGCAGGTCCAGAAGATGGCGTAGTCGGTGCCGGCTGCCCCCGCCGGCGAGCCGCCATAGAAGAGCTGGGTGGCGGCGAAAGGACGTGTGCCTGTTGCGGTCACAACTCCCGCACCTGGGCCGGCGGCCCTGAGATTGCCCGACGAGTCGGTAGGGGCGATCGTCGCGTTGCTCGGCTCGAGGACCGCCAACCAGTTCCAGTTGGTGTCCGCGCTGCTGATGTTCCCGCCCTTAGTCCACGCGTAGTACAGCGATCCGAGCGGGATGCCGCCCGCGTCGTACCACGCTTCGCAGACCGGCTTTACCGGGGACGCCCACGCGTCGGTCACCGCCGACTTCTGTGCTGGTGACACGAGGTCGTTGACGATCTCAGCCGTCGATGGCTGGTAGCTGGCGGACACCAGTCCGATCTGCCTCTGAACCGAAGGCCCGGCCCATCGTCCGAGGTCCCGGTCGACATAGATCTCACGGAACGACGGGTCGTCCTTCAGGTGGGCGGCGAGGCCGACCGCGGCAGGCTTGATGCCGTAGCTGTCGCCGTGGTCTCTGGGGAACTGGACCATCCGCCCTTGCCACGCGGTCCGGTTTCCGGGCCCGTAGACACGGACCTGGTCGAACAGGTTCTGGTCGCTGTACTCCACGTCGATTCGTCGGAGCAGGGAGCAGGTGCAGTCCTTGTCGCCGCCCGGGATGCTGGTGCTGAACGTCAGGTCGCCCAAGATGTCGCTGCCGTCAGGCTCGTCCGGGCCCCACCTTTTGATGGTGCCGTCGGATCTTGAGATGGAGAGCGCGAGCGTGTCGTTGCTGTCCATGCGCACTCCGTTTCCGAGATTCAGTGATGCTCGTCTTGACGCACGACGACCGTAACGGCCATGCTCAGCGGGTGCGCCACCTGATTGCCCTCGTCGTCATGACCGTTACGGTCGCCGTCGCGCCTGCCGCTGATGCCCGCGAGAGCGCCGCCAATGTCGTCTCTCGCAACGGCCGAGTCGGTCCGCTTCAGGCCGGGACGTCAACCACGAAGCAAGTGATCCGCTTCGCCGGACGCCCACGCCGCGAGACGTTCGAGACCGTCGAGAATGGGGCCGTGATGCGGTTCTACACCTATAACTGCGGCCACGGCCGAAAGAGCACCTACGTCTTTGACGCGGACGATCGGCTCGCCAACTTCTTGACGACCTGCCATTCATGGCGCACCGCCAACGGGACGCGGGTCGGTGATGACCAACAGACCGCGGAACGCAACGAAGGCAAGGCCGCGACGCCAATCCAATGCGGGAGCGGCGGACCGGAAATCGAACGTACCGGCCGCGCATGGTTGTATGTGTCCTTCGTCCGCGAAGATGGGCTGGTCCGAGGGTTGGCGGTCGCCGGGCGGAACGGCGTGCTCGGCTGCTAGCTCGACGGAGAAGGGTCCTCGTTTGGGTCACTCACGAGGGCGCGACCAGGAACCTGGGCACATAGGTCAACTGCGCGGTGAGGTCGTCGATGGCCGGGTCGGCGCCGTCGTCGTAGGGGTCGTTCCGCGAAGCCTTGACGAAGAACCGCACCGACCGACCTTCGGCACCAGCAGGCGGGACCCGCAGGTTGTCACCCTCATAGTTCCTGTGGTCAGACCAGTTGGAACCGGCTGCCGCCTCCTGCAGCGCGCCGAAGCTGGACACCTCCAGCGACCGGGAGGCGAACATCGCGGCGTCGGTCGGCGGTGCCCACAGACGGAAGTTGTCGAAGTTCCGCGCGGTGGTCGCGACGTCGTCGATCAAGCCGCACTTGCCCGACGCCAGGACACCGCCGGTAGCGAACTCGGAGCGCCGCCCGCTGGCTTGAAGCTGGTAGAACCCGCCGGTGCCCGCCGAGGCGTAGAGCGCCCATCGGCCGGCGGCATTGACCGCGACGCGAAACGACCGCCAACCCGTCGACAGACCGATCAACGCGGTCTCGAGCGCGACGGTGACGCCCCCGACGACGATCGCCAGAGAGAAGCTCGTCGCTGAGATCTGCAAGCTGGCGAAGTTGCTGTTGTCGACGTAGCGCAACAGCGCGCCGCCGGCCAAGGCCTTGTTGACCTCATAGTCGAAGTCGACAGAGATGTTGGTGTAGTTCGTTCCGTTATGGGCGCCGCGGCGATGTGGTCCGCTGCCTGTGTCGATGCGCGTGAGCACTGCGTTGGCTGCGTCCACCGCGAAGTCCGTTGTGGCAGCGGCATCGATCGCGACGGTGGTCCAGGTACCGCCGGTTGGCAGCGTCTTGCCGGAGAGGTTGCCAGCGGTCTGGTTGAAGTCGTCGCGTGCCAGGTACGTCGTCGGCGTTGCGGTCGGCGGGGTAGGTACGGCGACTGCGACACCGTAGCCCTCGTCGACGGGCACGATGTACAGGCAGTCGATGTCGATGTCGTAGCCGCTGCGCGTGGACTTCGCCAGCACTCTGCCTTCCCAGCGCTGCGTCCCGTAGGTCACGCGTGCGATGTCGATCGGCCCGAGGTCCAGGAGCACCCATGTGCCTTCCCGGGACTGGTCGATGACCTGGGTGGTGTTCGTCGTCCAGTTGGTGAGGTGGCCCTGTGCCCACTGAAACGCGACACTGACCGTGCCCGTGCCCGTGGCCGGGACCTGGACGCGGGCGAACACGCGGAAGCCGCCGACGTGGGACAGATGCGCCCCTCCGCCGGTCGCCTGCGTCGACAGAATCGCCAGGAAGCCCGACGCCAGGTCGGTGTTGCGCATGACGTTGGACCCGGACCCTGATGCTCCGGACGGACCGGCTGCTGTGGCAGATCCGCCCATGGCGGTGCGCGTTTCGGCCTCGTAGAACAGCGCCGCGTTGGCCGATGAGCTGTACTCCTTTGACTGCATGCCCCAGACGACGAACCCTTGGTCAACTCCCTGCGCGTCGGTGATCCGCAGCTTCCCTAGCGCCGGGACGTCACCAGCGATTCCCGTTTCGGTGAACACGAGGCACGGCAGCGTCGACTCCGTGTGCGCGGTCAAGGTGACCGAGGCTCCACGCATGTACGGCTTCCCGATGAACGACAGGTCGACCTTGACCAGGTTGCCCGAGTAGTAGGAGATGTCGAAGCTGGGATCGACCGCCCCGGCGGTGTGAAGGTCGAATATGCCGACCTGACCGGTAGCCAGCGTCCGCTTTAGCGTGCCGCCCTCCCGGCGGATCTTCGCGACCTTCGCCAGCAGCGCCCGCAGGAGCGAGCCTGTGGCGTCGACCATCTCAAGCGACATGGTGATCGTCCGGTTGACCGCATGGCGCCCAACGGGCAGACCACCTTCGGTGTCGACCGACTCCGCGAACAACACCTGCTCTTCGGGCGAGGCGTAGGAGTGCGAGAGCACCCGGTAGTTGGCGTTCATGATCGACAGGGGTGACCCGGGATCGGTCCCGTCCGCGTTGCTGCCCGCCGCGTCAAACTCCAGAAGCTCAGGCATCTAGTAGGTCGCCACCCGGCCCGGAACGCCGACCGACTGAAAGCCCAACCCGGACTTGCCGCCGATGCTGCCCGAGACCGCGGCGACGATCGCAGCTAGGATCTCCGGCCCCTGTCCGGCCATCGCCAGGAGCTTGAGCTGGTTATCGGCGATCTGCTTGTCCAAGTTCATGCGCTCCTGAGCGAGCTGGTTGGACTGGTCGATGCTGTCGGTCAGCGACTTCAACGCTTCCGTGTCCGCCTTCAAGTTGCCGGCCGCTTCGGCGATCTTCCGCGGGTCGTTCGCGGCCTTGGCTTCGGCGAGTGCTTGCTCGTCGAGTTCCTTCTTCTTCTCCAGCGCGGCCTTGTCGTCGTCGAGCGTGTCGGTGAGCTGAGCAAGGGCGAGATCGGCGTTGGCCCAGTCGACCTTCTCCTGCTTCATCTGCTCGACGACTGAGTCGAAGTTGTCCGAGGCCGCCTTGAGCGCGTCAGCTGCGTCCCGGATGGCTCGCGGGTCGCCGCCAGCCAGCGCGTTGGTCAACTCGGCGCGTCGCGTATCAAGCATCCGTGACGCAGACGTCATGTCGTCGCCCAGGCCAGCGGTCAGGCGCGCGGACGACGCCTCAGCACCGAGGTAGTCGTCCCAGCTCGGCGCAGGCGGCGGATCGGGGATCGCCTGCCCGGTGGCCGGGTCGAGCTTTCCGAGATCGCCAAGCTGGGTGCCGATGCCCTGACTCGTGCCGATCAGCCCGGAAAGCTCCTGCGTGAGGCGGAGCCTTGTCGACGGCTTCAGGCCGCGCTTCTTCAGCGCCTTCTTAATGGTCTTGATTCGCTTGTCGACAACGCTCTTCTGGTTGGCCAGCGCGATCTGGTCATCGTTCGTCGTCGCCGTTGTCGCAGCCTGCGCAACACCAACATCCGCGAACGCGGAGTTCAGTTCAAAGGACGACGGGGCATCCGAGGACGGGGCAGCCGCACCGGCGCTACTCGTCGCGCCACCCGGGATCGTGACCGCAACCCGCGGCCCCTTGTAGGGACCCTTGGCCTTCTTGCCCTTGACCCCGTCTGCCGTGGTGGAGATCTCGACCGTACGAGTGCCCCACGCGTTCTGCTGCTTGCGACCACGCCAGTCGTAGAAGTCAATGCGATTGCCCTTGATCGCCCCACCCGTGTCGAACGCCTTGAACGGGCCCTTGTAGCCGAACGGGTTCGGCCACACGTAATAGGACTTGCCCAAAGACAGCTTCGACGGGTCCACGGCGATGCCGTAGGTGTGCGGGCTGTCCTTCAGGTTGACGCCCGTGGCGGTCGTCCCGGTCCCCTGGATGCCCTCCCACGGCGGCCCGTACGAGGTTGCGACGAACTTTCCGAGCCCGTCACCGTAGGGGCCAGTGACGTGTCGCCCGAGACCGTCGCCAACACCAGGCGCTCCGGTGTCGATCGCCACGTGCACGTGGTCGTAGTGGTCGGCGGCGACCGCCCCGGTGTAACGGTGCGGCTGACCATCCTTGATGCCGACCCCGCCCGGCGTGTAGATCAGCTCCGCCAGCCTCGGCCCGAACTTCGACTTCATGTACCGGAAGAACCGCATCATGTTCGACGGCGAGCCCGCTTCGTCCAGCGCCTCACCGGTCGAGTGATACGAGACGTTGCCGCTAGAGGTGATCGACCCCGGCCGTCGGCCGGACGAGGTTCGAAGACCGAACCCGGCAGCAGCAGACGCGACTGGAGCAAGCGCAGCCTGAGCACCCATCAAGCTCGGTAGACCGCCACCGGGAATCGGAGCCGGCGTCAAGCCGCTAACGGCCTTGCCGACACCATCGCCCAGCACCTTGCCGACGCCGTCACCGAACGGGTTCAGCTTGCCGATCTGGTCGCCGACGAACCCGGCCGCGTCTTTGACCTTGCCGAGGATCGCGTGACCGAGGTTCCCCATGCCCTTCAAGATTCCGCGGACGATCAGCTTCCCCAGGCCGGTCATCGCATCCCACAGCAGCCCGCCGACGTCCTTCGCGGTCTGGACGATGTCGTCAAACGCGTCGCTGACGACCGTGCCAGCGCGATGCCACGCCTTCTTCCAATCACCGTTGACCAACGCGACGATCACGCCTACGACGTCGCCGAGAACCTCTGCGATCCGGCCGAGGTGACGTCCGACGATTCCGGCGACCCTCGCCACGACCGGCGCTATCGCCTCAAACGCGGTCCGTGTCGCAGAGCCCAGCCGCTTGGCTGCGCCGATGACCTCGTTGATGCTTCCCCGGTTCTTGGTGACGAAGTTCGAGACGGCTTCTGACACGCGGTCATAGGCGTTGCGGATCGCACCCGTCGACGTGCGAATCGGGCCGGCGAGCTGACCGGACTTGTCGATCAGGTCGACCAGGGCGGTCGCGCCCTTGGCGACCAGCGGCGCGACCTTTGCGCCGACCACCTCGCCCAGGTTCTCCATCGCGACCTTGGCCCGGTCGGTCGCACCCGCCGTGGTCTTTCCGTAGGCCTCGGCCTGCCCCTTGAGCCGATCGCGCAACAGGCCGAGCGCCTTCTCGGAGTTGGCCTGCTTGTCGGCGGCTTGCGCAGCCTTGAGTTGTTCTGGCGTGTACTTCTTGTTGGTTTCCTTGAGCTTGTCGACGTTCGCGGTGCTCTTCTCGAACTCGATTCCGAGCCGCTTCAGCGGGCCGACGTTCCCGGCGTGAACCTTCGCGACCAGCTCGCCCGCCTTGGCGACGTCCATGTGCTTGCCGCGCGCGAGATCCGCGACCAGGCCCATGTCCTTCATCGCGGTGTTGACCGACCCCGTGGCTCGGACCACGTTGGTGAACGCGTCCTGAAGGTCCTCGTCATCCAGGCCGGCGAGACGGCTCGTCTTCTGGATGACGTTGTCGATCTCCTTGGCGTGCGCCTGATAGGAGATCCCCGAAGCCTTCAGCTGCGCCTGCAACTTGGCGTTGGACTTCTCGGCCTCCTGGGCGGCCTCAACGCTCTTCTTCAAGCCGACGAACGCCGCGCCGCCCGCGGCAACGCCGAGACCAGCAAACGCCAAGGCGCTGGCCTTGCCGAACTTTGCGACCTTGCTTTCGGACTGGGCAGCCGACTTGTCGACCTGACCGAAGGCGTGCTTGACACCGCTTGAGTCGCCGACGATGGCGACGGTGAGGGTTCGGGTCTTGCCGGCCATCAGGTCGCCTCCTTCCGGCTGCGGTGGTGTTGCTGGATGGCCGCGACGTCCGCCAGGGTGAGGCGGTGCATGTCAAGCGGCCCGATCCCGTACTCGCCGGGGTTGACGCCCTGCGTTAGGAGGTCGCGCCAGACTTTCCGCGAGTCGAAGCTCGCGGCTTGGTAGGGCGCGGCTTCTTCGCCTCGTCGGGGTCGTCGAAGACGGTCAGCTTCAGCTTCCGAGCGTCCTCGAGCGAGAAGCTGGGATTGTCACGGCGCTTGATCAGCGTGACGAACCGGACCGCCGCCTTGACCGTCTTGAGCGTGTTGGGCGAGAGGTCGCCCATCTCCTCTTCGAGCCATTCGAGTTCGCCGAGCTCGAAGTCGTCGAGGTCGTAGACCTTGCCCTCGACGTGGATCTTGATGCTCTCGCCCTCGTTGCCGGGGGCGTCGTCGTCGGCCATGCGGATCTCTCTTCCGTCGGTCAGTGCCAGCCGAGCTTTTGCGCGGCGGCTTCGATGGCGTCGCCGACGCTGTCGACGATCGCGTTCTCCTGGCGCTCGACCGCACGCCCGATCGGCGCCTGGCCCGGGACGACGGTGCTGCCGCCACCGGGGTGGAAGTCGAACTCGATGAACCGGCTGTAGAACACGCGGTTGCGCACCAGCGCCTTGGAGCCGTTCGCGGTGCCGCGATAAGCCGCGGCTGCTTTGCCGGACTTGCGCGTGACCAGGAACGACGCTTCGCGAGCGACATCCTCAGCGACGTCTTTGAAGTCGGCTTGGAGTTCCTTGTCGATGGCCTTGTCCGCGCCGCGGATCTCTCGGCGAAACCGCTTGAGGTCATCGACGCCAACGCCAATGTCCTTAGCCATGACCCTCCCTTCCAGCGTCCAAGTCCTGGGAGTTATTTGGACGGGTTTGGACCTAGCCGTGCCCGCAGAGGGCGCCTACCTTCTAGGCGCTGGTCTTCTCCAGGCGCTCGGCTTTGGACCGCGCGTAATAGGCGAGCCGGGCGCGATTGCGATCCGGGTCACGGTCGCCGGGGCGATGCCGGACCTTCACGCCGGGCAGCGACAACGAAGGCAGCTCGTTGGTCGGCTGCCACGCATCCCACAACACGGCCCCGTCACCGGTCAGGTAGCAGGCGTGATGGCCTACAACCTGGATGCCCGACGGCTGGTAGCGAAACAGCTTGCGGATCGGCTGGCTGTTCCACTGATGCTCGCCGGACGTGACGCCCTCCCACAGGATCGGCGACGCCACCTCCAGGCCAGTCGCAGCCAGGGCCTCTGACACGCCGTCGGCCTGGGTGATGACCTCGTCGCCATCGCACACCCACAGCCAATCACCGGGCTCCGCGACGAGATGGCCGGCGGCGAACAAGAACGTCCTCTTCTCGATTTCGTTCCCCGCCCAGGGTCGCGCGGGTCGGTGGACGGTGACGCCCATCCCGAACCGCTCAGCGCTGGAGATGATCGCCTGCGCCTGGTCGCCATCAGACGAGCCCTCAGCGTCCGGGAACGCGGCATACGCACCATCGACCGCAACAACATGATCGATGCCCGCACGGGCCACGCTCTCGACCAGCTCGGCCAGGAATCCCGGTGACTCCTCGTACCAGGACAGCAGAGCGATGATGCGCATCGCCGCTCTAGTAAGTGGTGCCGTTGGTGACGACGGTCCCGTCGATCGACGTCGTCGCGTTCCAGTTGCCGAGGATCCGGTTGTGATGCGACGTCACGTCCAGCACACCGGCGCTCTGGATGCCGTAGCGCAGCGCCGTCGTGTTCGTACCAGCGGGCTGCAGCTCGTTCTGCATCACGTTGTCGTGGCAGATCCCGTAGGCGGTGTTCGACGTCGGCGACTGCAGCAGGATGCCGCGATAGTTCAGGATCGACGTCAGGCCCTGGCTGACATGCGCGAGGCTGATCACGTTGTCGTGCACATGGGTAGGGCGGGGGTAGCCCATCGTGAAGCACGCGATCCCGTACATGTTCAGACCTGTCCCGATGACCTGCCATTGCGTCGGCGACGATGCGGGGGTGTTGCCGGTGTTGTTGTCGGTCAGCGAGTAGTACAGGACGCTGGAGGACGTGACGACCTGCCACATCGAATACGTCGTCCCGGCCGAGTAGGCGTTACCGGCGGCGGCCATGCCGGGCAGGCCGCCGTAACCTTCGATGTAGTTGTTGTGGATCTGCGTGGCGTAGGAGCCCGTCGTCGTGATCGCTGACAGCGTCGTGGCCCAGGCATGGTTGTGGGCAATGACCCATCCGGCCGGCGCGTCGACCTGAATGCCGACCAGGCCCGTGTTCGACACGCGGTTATTGATGCAGATCCCGTCGGTGACGAGGTTGCCGGCCCCGTGCACATAGATGCCGTTGCCGCCGGAGCCGTCGATCCAACACGAGTCGATGATGTTCTCCACCCCGGAGCCCGTGAGCTGGGAGCCATCCGCGCCCCGGCCGAGGATGTAGATGCCGTGTCCGCGGCTGTTGACGATCCCGCAGGAGCGGACCGTGGAGCGGAGGTTGGTCAGCACGAGGCCGTGGCCAGTGCCGCCGGTCTGGTTGGTCTTGTTGCCATCGCAGCACAGGCCGGTGACCCAGATCGGCGGGTCCATCGCCCCGGACGCACCGAGCACATAGGCTTGAGAGGCGAACATGTAGTTCAAGTTCGCCCCGGCCGCCATGCGAAAAACCGTCCCCGCCGCGGAACTCGGCGGAGGCGAGACGATCGACGACGGGTAGTAGTGCGAGAAGTCGTAGCGCAGATCGGGGCGCAGCACGACAGGTTGGTCGATCAGATAGGTGTAACCGGGCAGGGTGGTGATGCGTGTACCGCTGGACTGCGCCGCGATAAAGGCGTTGATCATCGCGCCATCGCCAGTCGATGCGCCCGTCGGCAGCGGCAGGATCTGGACGTGTCCGCGGTCCGGCTGCCCGACTACCTCGCTGCCGGATTGGAACCACCGCGTGATCCCCATGACCTACAACGTGGTATCGGTCGACTGGTAGCGAATCACGGGCACGTTCGTCGAGACCGACGGAGCCGACGTGAACGTCACCGACTGCGACACCGGACCAGGGCCGTTGACCGTGGGCCGCGGGGAGGTGAACACGCAGTCCTTCAGCGTGATCTCAAAGAAGTACTTGTAGGTACCGGCGATCGTCGCGCCGGTGAACGTCAGGACGACATCGGCGATCGTGTTCCCGGTCACTCGGTTGAGGTGGGTGAGGTCGTTGAAGTCCGCGTTGAACGAGCCCGATGCGGTCGGCTTGTCGGTCTCGACCGGCTTGCTCATCAGGCCCGAGGTTCCGAGCGCGAACGCGTCATCGCGAAGATTGAAGCCGATGGTGATGGAGCCGTCGCCGACGATGTCGGCGATCGGAGACCCGGCGATGGTCAGCGCGCCGCCCTGGAATCCGAACAGTGACCAGGCGGTCGGGGCAACATACGTCGCGAGCGACTGTGCGGTGTTCAGCTCGCGCGCGACGGTCGGGATCGACCACTTCAGAACGCCGGCCGCAGACCATGACAGCGTGATGCCGCCCAGGATCGTTCCGTACAGGTCCAGCGGCACCAGGGTGGACGATGCGACGGGGGGCGTCTGCACCTGGATGCTGTAGGACTTACTCGGCGGCGTGTCGAGGGTGTGGGTCTGAAGGTAGGCTGCGGTGGCGCCCTGCTGGACGGGCGTGACCGTGTTGCCGTGCAGGCCGTCGAGCACGAACCCGAACCCGGTCGTCGGAACGTCGCCGTTGATCGGGCCGGATCCGGCAGAGGTCGTGGTGACCGATGGGCGCGCCCATCGGCCCACTCCAAGGGCTGGGCTGAAGTAGCGGTTGAACTCGTAGTTGATGTCCTCGCCGTTAATCGCGAGAAAGCGCGCGGGGGTCACCCGGGTGCCGTAGGTGGTCTCCTTGGAGAGACCGATGCGCATGTCGTTGCCGCTGGCCATGTCCTACGCCTCTTTCTTTTCGTCGCTGGGCGACTGGTCGGCCTGCTTGACCTCAGACCACCACTCGCTTGCGAGCAGCTCGTCACGGATGCGCGCCGGGACGTCGGCGGGCAGGAACTTGCCGCGCTCGACAACGGCGATGGGCTCGGCGTAGATCCCGGCCTCGGAGTCGAACACCGCGACCTCTTCATGGGGCCCGTCGTAGCGGGCTCGCTTCGTGCTCATGTGGGCCCTCCTGAGGGCTGATGGGGAAGGGCGCGAGTGGACCTCGGCCGAGACGGATGAGACAATGGGGCGCATGCGGACTCCGACGTCTTGGCCAAAGCTCGACGGCTACGAGCCGGCTTGCCCGGAGTGCGGCGCAGTCCTGCCGATCCCGACGCTCGCCTATCGAGGTGAGCCGGTTCCTGATGGTGTGCTCTGCATGGAGAACGTCGAGCCGCTGCGTATCTCTTCTATCTCCACCACATGCGAGAACGGCCATGCATGGACCGCGACGGAGCATCGCTGGGACTTGGCCATGGGCCGCACGTTTGCTGGCTTGCAGCGGATCGCAGGGCGATGACGGGAGACCCGTTCCTTCGCCGCGACGAGCACATAGAGATCGGCGGGCATCCTGGCCGCTGGTACAAGGCCTACCGGGAGTTCGCGGTCGCGGAGTACGCCCGTCCTGGTTTCGTGCTGCGAATCGGTCACTGGCGCGTCGAATGGACCGACGGGCTCTACGCGCGACCGCTGAGCCAGTTCTAGGGGTTGAACATCAGGCCGACGCAGCCTTGGTCAACGACCACGCGCGCCAGCCAGCCCTGCGGCATCGGAATGTTCGTCTGTCGAACGGTCCGGTCGGTCATCCGGCTCAGCACATCGCCCAACGTGCGGTTGGCGTCCAACAGGACGATGACTTCGCCGTACAGGTCCCACGCTCGGGTCTCGGCGCGTTGTTCGTGGTCACCGTCGAGCTTGACATCGATCACCACGCGGATGTTGTAGGTCTCGTCGTAACGGGTCGCGCCAAGCGTCTGGTTGGTGTCGTTGATCGCGGTGTCGCCGAAGTAGATGATCTCCCCGCCCTTGGGGAAGTCCTCGGACTCGGTCGGCCCGCCCCACTTGACCTTCGGCTTGCCGTTATCCCAGGTGCGGGCTTCGAGAAGGGCGAGAAGGGCGGCCTTGGCGCGGGGGACGGTTGATTGCATCAGCCGACCAGCGTGATCGCGTGTTGGCTGACGGCTGTGTCGACCTCCGGCACTCCGAAGACGGAGCCGCCGCGTCCCGGCGTCACGAGGCTGTAGGTGCCGCCCTCGGTGGACGTGAACGTGTTGGTGCGGTCGTCGACAGGACCGGAGACCAGCCACACTTTCGCCAAGAGGAGCGCGGCCCGTCGGATGCGTTCCGGTGGACGGTCGCGGCCATGCTCGTAGCCGACGGTGACGCTCCCCGTGCCCCAGGGGGACCCGTAGAGGAATGATCCGTCGGTCATGACCGCGGCTACCTCAGATGGGCTGAGGTCGATGCCGTTGATCGTGACGGAGCGCACCGCCCTGACGAACGGGCGCGGGAGGCGGAGCGGCCGGCCATATCGTGCCTGGACGGTGTCGCGGGCGTAGCGGGGAACGAACGCTCCGCAGAGCTCTTCCATTGCGCTCTCGACGGTGGTGCGCATCTCCAGCAGATCGCCTGTCGGATAGTCGTCGACATCGTTGAGCGGCGAGGTCGCGCGGGCTTGAGCGAGCGAGAACAGGAACCCGCCGACGATCTCCACGGTCGTGGTCAACGTGCCCTTCGAGGCGCTGACCCAGGCGAGCGTCAACCGGTCCAGCAGTCCCGTGTGGGTGGCGGTGAGCGCGAACGTGCGAGCGGTCGCGCCCGATCCGGATGCCGTGCCGGAGGCGACAAGTACGGTGCCGTCTGCGCGAGTGACGTTCAGCGTCACCGAGCCCGGGTCGACGATCACGCCGTCCTCGTAGAACGTGACCGAGACGGTTGTGCCCGTGCCTTGGAGAACTCTGTCCACGTCGCGGTCCTCCTAGTCGACGAGCTTTGAGAGTGAGCCGTGTGGCTCGAGGGTGGTGGCGGACGCTGCCGGCTCGCAGACACCGGTGACCGTGGCGACGGGTTCGACGTGGCCCGGCGCGACCTCGCCCGTAAACGCCGGCCCATACCCGACACCGGCCGCCATTCCGGCCCCTGCCGTCGTCCGGACGCCGGCCGGTTGGATGCCCGTGCCGGTTGAGGCCCCTGCGCCCGCGATGGCCATCAGACCAGGGGCGAACCCCTGTCCTGCGGCGACCCCTGGCGTCGTGGCGGTGAAGGTGGTGGAGCTTGCCGTCACCGGTGCGCCGATGCCCGTGCCCGGTGAAGCTGTGACGCGAGCCGTTGGTCCGTTCCCCGACCCGGACGCCGAACCTGCAGGTGAGGTTGTGCGTGCGGCCGGGCTTGCTCCGATGCCGGTCGCACGACCCTGCGGGGCCGGGTCTGAGGTGCCGCCGCCTTGGCTGTCGGTCGGCGAGACCCCTACGCCGACCCCAGCACTCTGCGTGACTGCCGTGCGCGCTGTCGGTCCCGCAGCCGCTGCCGCTCCCGCCCCGAGTGGTGTGATGGCCCGGACCGCGATGGGGGAGATGCCAGCCCCGGCGCCGACGCCGACCGACGCGGCGTGCGTCACGGCCTCGCCCGGTGCGGCCCCCTGCCCGATCCCGACACCCGGGAGCATCGCGGTGCGGGCCGTAAGCCCTGCGCCTGAGCCTGAGCCGGCGCCTTGGGAGGCGTCTGTTCGTGCGGCCGGTGCGATGCCTTGCCCGATGCCGATGCCTTGTGGTGCGGTGTCGCTTGTGCCGCCGGCCGCGGCGAGGATCTCGACGACGGCGATCGACATGTCAGCGGTGCCGCTGAAGGAGCCGATGCCGTAGCTGGTGGCGCCTGCGGTGCCCTGGTCGGTCCAGCGAGCGGAGTACAGCGTTGCTGCGCCGGATGTGAACGCGGCATCGTCGACGGTGCCGTTGGTGGCGGGCGACGCGGTGACGGCGGTGTCGTTGGTGGCGTTGAATTCGCCGAGCACGCCGACGACACCACTATTGGCTCCGGTTCGCGTGAGGCTTCTCGTCAGGACTCCGGCGGCCGCTCGACCTGCTCCGGTGGCGCCTGTGCCGTTGTGGCCGCTGATCGCGTAGGCGCGCAGACCGACGGCGCGGCTGTTGGTGTAGGTCGAGGAGATCGCGCCGCTGCCGCTGCTGGCGGCGGTCGCTTTCCAGATGTAGACGTTGCAGCCGCCGCCGGTGTAGCTCGTAACGAGCGTGAACGTCAGGCCGGTAGCGGTCGGGGTTGACAGCGTGACGGTGCTGTCTTCGGTTGCTCCGACGACGATGACGAGGTCGCCCGCGCTCCATGTCAGCGATGCGGTCGTCTCTGGGCTGGATGCTCTGGCCGCCCAGGTCGAGGCCTTCGTGTCGCTGAACGTGACGGCCATCTTGGGCCTCCCGGCGTCGGCGTACTAGGTGAGATCCAGGGCGTACAGGCCTGCCGGGTCAAGCGTGATCGTGTAGGCGCCGCTGACCGTTTGTGTCGCACCCCAGTCCAGCAGGAACATCAACGGGTCGGTTGATGCAGCGCCGGCCGTGTTGATCCAAACCACCCCGTAGCGCCAAGAGGTCGAAGCCGAGAACGTCCAGGTGGGGTCCGCGAAGTCCCATCGGATCTGATCGGTGGTGGAGTCGTAGGTCAGCGTCATGCTCGACAGTACGACGCCGCCCGTGTTGTAGCCGTTGCCGTTGGCGACCTCGTTGGTGAGGTCGTCCTGAAAGTCCATGGTGTCGACGTTCGGCGTGAACGTCGCCGTGTGCAGCGACATCTGGTAGGTCGCGCCGTCGAAGTCGGTTCCGGCTTTCATTGCGGCCATGAATCCTTGGCCAAACGCGGTGACGGTGATAGCCATGAGCGCCTCCTAGGCGGCCTGCGGTATGGACTGAGGGGGCCGACCGTTACGGTTCTCGACGACGACCGTCGCCGGGTCAACGCCAAGCTGTTCAAGTTCGAAGCGTGAGATCGCGTCCGCCTCGCTGGCATGCTGAAGGCACGCCTCTTTCCAGCCTGCGACGGGAACACCGAGCTGGTCGCTGAACGTCCAGCCGACGGGTACGAGCGTGATCGCCCGTTCGTCGCACCACTCGCATTGGCCGCGCTCGATACCGAGCTCGTCGCGGGTGGCGTAGTACTGCAACTTGCCGAGCTGTCGTTCGTCGGGACGCCGGTCGGGATGATGTTCGATGACCAACGCGGTCAGGTCGAGCGTCGGCTCCAATGTCTTTGAGGCGTCGCCCCACAGGTACCGGCCGTCGTCGGTGACGTAGGTCAGGTGGCTGGTCTCAAGGTGGATCGGTTGCGCCCGGAACATGTTGCGGACCGTGAACTCGGCCGGCCAATCCGGACGGCCAACGCGACGGGCGACCATGTCGACGAACTGCGTCTCCGCGACATCAAGGTCGGTGGCGGCCAGTCGGTCGCGGAGATCGTCGGGAACTTCGGTCACGACCTGGTCGGCGTCCATGACCAGAAACCAATCCCCGGGCTCGGCGAGCGACCATGCGAGCGAGAACAGGGCGGTGCGCTTCTGCACTTCGTTTCCCGTCCACGTCTCGTTCGGGACGTGCAGCGTGTGCGCCATCCCGAGCTGGCGGCAGCCGATCGCGAACGCCGCGTGTTGCGCGGTGGGGGAGGCGGGCTTGCCGTCGGGGTAGAGGGCGTAGGCGCCGTCAAGGGCGATGACATGATCGACGCCTGCCCGGGCGAGCCCGGTAAGGCACCGGGCGATGCTGTCGCCCGGCTCGTCGTAGAACGACACCAACCCGTGCAGCCTCATGCTGAGCCCGAGGTGGACGACAGCAGTGCCGCGAGTGCGGCGAGCATGATGCGGTCCTGTTCCGCAGTCGGCCGCCTGGCAGGCCACCGAGAGGCAACGAACTCTTCGAGGTAGACTGTGGCCGCTACCGGCAAGCGCTTGCTCACGCCTGCCCCTGAAGGTGCGCCTGGCGCGCATCCGGCTGCCGGTCATGAAGCGCTCCATTGCGCAATTCCCGCGCGCACGTCGCGCGAATCGATCGCAGCACCTTGCGAAGACATGCGGCCTTGGAGAACGATCCCCAGCCCGCTTCATGCTCCCAAGCCGTCAGGTCGCCGGGGCGGGCGTAGCCACCGTGACACCACCACGAGATGCGGTCGTGGGTCAGCGTGAACTCGTAGCCGCACCAGCGATACCGGCAGCTCCCGTCAGCCGCCTCGCGAACGACCTCAAGATCGTCAGGAGGCACAAAGAACGGTCGCGGCCAGAGCTTCATGCCTCGACAACCTCAAGCTCGACTCCGGGCGCGAGCACTACCACCCGGTTGTCCGGAAAGCAGCCGTCGAGGTCGTCCACTATCGCCGCAGCCGCCTCCTGTGAGACGCGGACGGGCATCCTGACGACCAGCACGTCGCCGGGCTGAAGCCGAAGGCGCTTGACGTCCTCGATCTCGATGGTCATGCAAGGCGCCGGTGCTGGTCGTCGCGCTCGGTATGTCGCACCGGGTTCGGCCGGATGTGCCTGGCCGGGTTCCCCGCCACGATGCTGCCGTCCGGTAGGTCCTTCGTCACGGTCGAGTTCGCGCCGATCACGCAGTCCTTACCGATCGTGCGGTGCGGCAGAATCACGGCACCGAGCCCGACCCGGGTGCGGTCGCCGATCGTCACGTGCCCGCCGATGATGCAGCCGGTCGACAGCTCGCAGTCCTCGCCGATCACAGCGTCGTGGCCGACGTGCACCTTCTTGAGCACAAGCGCGCGAGCGCCGATGGTGGTGCTGCGGACGGTGCCGGCGTCGATCGTGACGTACGCGCCGATCCGTGCGGTCTTGTGCACCATCGGCGCGACGCACTTGTCGCCGGGACGCCAGTCGCGAACCTCCGGTGGGTGGCCGATGATCGCCGTCTGGTGAATCTCACCGGGAAGCTGTCGCAACTCGGCGGGACGCAGGTACTCCATGAAGTCTTCGCGGTCGCCCGCGATGACTGTGCCGGTCACGGCGCCGTTGCTCATGACGCCTGCTGCTGCTGGTCGCCGCGCTTCTCGCCGGGAGCGCTCGTGGCCTGCTCGACGTCGTAGTGCACGGCGTCCTCAACCGGCTCGAAGAACCCGGGGTTCTGATCTAGGAGCGGATGCCCGGCCCGGACCCGTTCGTCCTTGTTGACGAACACAGGCTCGCCATCCAAGTCTGCGGCGAACGACTGCGTGGCCGCGTAGATGTCAGAGGTGGTGCGCTTGCGCGGTGGCACGTTCATGTACTCCTAGATCGAGGTGGGCCGCAGTGCCGGGGACCGAACAGGTCGGCCCCCGGCCACGGGTGCTATTAGGCGCCAGTACCGATCGCGCCCGCGCCGGGCTCGTCGTCCTTCGGCGCCTTGTGAACCCCCTCGGGAATGTTCGGCTGAGGAGCCGGACGCTTCGCGTTGGGGTCGGGCTGTTCGGCGTACGTCCCGACGACCTTCGTCGGGTCGATCTCCGGCTCGTCGGTGCCAGTGTCCTTAGGCGTATCAGTCATCTCTATTCTCCTATAACTAGGTCGTGACCAGCGTGCGGAAAGCCGCAGATGACAACACGCGGCCCGTGTTACGCCAGTAGGCGTAGATCCCGCGCGCTCCGATGGGACGCTGGTTCGTCGCACCGAACAAGTGCGGCACCAGCTCAACGGTCATGCCGATCCGATCGACGATCAGGTAGTAGCGGAAGTCGCCGAAGATCATGATCTTGGACGCTGCCGTCAGTGCCGATGTCATGACGGAGGACTCGTAGGCGGGCTTGCCGAGGAACGTCGCGCCGATCTGGCCGTTGGCGTCCCCGGCGATACCCTGCTGGAGGTTCTGCACCCAGATGTTCGCGCCGCCGGCCGTGTCCAACTGGCGGATGCGGTTGTACTGGGCGAGGTTGGCCACGAACTTGCCGTTCGGGCGGAACCGTGCCGGGAGCGCCTCCAGGAGCGCGTAGCCGTGCGCGACCGCGAACGCGGCGGTGCCTGCGGCGACGGTGCCGGTGGCGCCGGTGAGGACGCCCTGCGGGTTGACGCCCGTGCCGGCGCCGGTGGCGAACGCGGTCGCTTCCTCGACATCCTTGGCGTCCTGGATCAGCGTTGCCATCTCGGACTCCAGGGAGGCCCAGTCCTGACCGACCTCGATGCTGAACGGCACGAACGCCGAAGCCTTCGTGACCGTCGCGGTCGGCTGGGCGAGCGTCGGGCTGTCGTCGGAGACCTCCTCGAACTCCGCGTCACGCGATGCGGTGATCGCCCCCGCGGACACACCGTTCCAGGTGTTGCCGGTGATCTTCTCCACACGGGAGATCTGCCGCCACGGGTTCACCGCGCCGTTGGACGTCGGGATGATCGTCGGGTCCAGCGTGACCGGGACCGCGAAGCCGCCCTGCGTGCCCGTGAGGGACATCGCTCGCTGCTCGTCGGTCGACAGCCGGAAGCCACCGAGCGTCTTTGCGAACGCTCGTCGGTAGGTCGGGCTGCCGAACGTCAGGACGTGGCGAGCAAACGACGAGTCGTCGCCGGAGCTGAACTTGTTGACCAGCTTCTCGACCTGGCCCTGCGCCTCCTCGCGGTTGGCCTCGCTGTGCGGGAAGTGCATGCTCTCGACAGCGCGTAGCGCGTTGTCGCGGTACATGCCCGTAGCCTGCTCGTCAGAGCGGGACGCGGAACGGACAGCGGCGACGTCCCAGATGTCCTCGGTGCCGGTGCGGCCGACGTTGAACGTAGCGCCGCGCTCAGCGTGGGTGGGGTCTGGGGCGAGGTCCTTGATCCTGGCTGCACGTGCGCGCAGCTCGGCGAGTAGCTCGACCTTCGCCTCGATGTTGCCGTTGGCCTCGTTCCACTCTGCGCGGACGTCATCCGGCAGGGCGGCGCCTGCGTACTCGGTGTCGATCTCCTGAACGCGGGCGCGGAGTTCGGTCAGTTCTGCTTCGTGCTCTTCGATGCTCAGAGCCGCCATGGCGTGCTCGTCTCCTCTCGGCTTTGGCCGTAGATCGGGGTGCGCGGCCCGGGGTGGGTCGCGTCCGTTTCGCGGCGCTCGTCGGCGAGGTGAGACGTGTCGGTCTCGGCGTCGTCCTTCGAGGGTGCGTCCTGCGCCCGGCTTGCGGGCTCAAGTTCTGTGCTGGCGGGCTTTGCGGGCTCGCCGAGTTGCTGGACCGCCAGATCTGCGATCTGGCGAATCAGCGCGCGGCCCGCGGCGTCATGGCGGCCCGCGACGATCTTGTTACGGGCGAGCACCTCGCTTAGCTGGCGCAAAGCGTCGACGCGGCTCTCGTCGGCGTCGGCCTCGCGCTCGCGGATCTCGGTCGCCTGCTCGAACATCTCGCGCAGGCGGTCGGGGTCGCTGCGGAAGAAGGCGATGATGAAGTCGTCGGTCATCGATCGCACCCCCGCTGAGGCGCCTTCGTATGCGGGGAAGGTGACCGGCCCGAACTCAGGCACGGCAGCCTCCTTCACTGTGCGCTCCGGCAGCCCCTTTGGGTTGTACTCGGAGGCCTTCGGGTCCTGAACGATGTCCTCGCGCAGAACCCCGAAGCGGAATGACGCCCCGTACTGGTTGGAGCGCAGGCCGTCCATGATCAGCGGCGGCAGACCGTCGAACAGCGACGCCTCGTAGTAGGCGCCTTCGTCGTCTTCGCGCAGGTCGTCGATCGCGGCGATCGGCTTGTCCCCGACTTCGGGGTCCTTGCCGTGCTGGAAGAGAACCCGCATCTTGGAGCGGTTGTCGCGGATCGTTTTACGGAACGCGCCAGGCACGAACCGCTCCATGAAGTTGCCTTCCCACATGGAGTTGATCTCGGTCCACTCGTTAAACCTCGCGAAGTGCCCGAACAGAACCGGGCCCGCGTCTGCATCGGCCGCGTCACGGAACTCGACAGCGGGCATCACCGCCCGCACGAGGTTGTCCCTCGGAGGGCTGCTGATCTTGTGAGACAAGAGGGACCCTCCTTGACGGGGTCAGTTGTTCGACGGCGCAGGAAGCGCCGGGGTGCTGCCGTTACCGTTCGATGACGGCTGCTCGCTGCCGGGCGGCTGCAACTGCACCGACACCAACCCGGTGTGCTTCAAGCGCTTGAAGTCGCCGGCCATCACCGCATCGACGACGGACTCGGCGTCGAACCCGGCGTTGATCAGCTCGCGCATCGTGATCGCCTCGAGCTGCTGAACCTCGGCCGCTTCCTTGATGTCCTCGGCCAGGAACGGGATGTCGCGGTCGTCGTACCAGAGCTCAGCTCTGTTGGGCACGTCGATGATCGACGCGATCGACGCGGCAAAGTCCCGCCACAGCGGACGTAGCGTGATCGACGCCAACGCCGTCTTGGCTTCGGCAAAGTTGGCGTAGGTCGGCGGCCCGCCCAACCCGAGAATCAGGTTCAGGCCTGCACCGGCGACGGCGGCGATGCGCAGCTCGCCGTGGGCTTGGGTGACGGCGAAGTCGACCTGCTTGAGGTCGGAGCCGACGACCTTTACGTCGGCGCCGCCGCCGAGGAAGATCGTCTCGTAAGCGTTCTCGAGGCCGCGGTGGTGACCTTCGAACAGGCTCTTGAACTTCTCGAAGGCTTCGACCGAGACTTGCGGGTCAAGCGACACCACCATGTTGCCCGTGGCGCCGTTCTCGAAGAACTTTTGCTTGTGACGCATCGCCGACGCATCGGCGGTGATGTCCTGGATGAGCGGGGTCAGCCACGACATGCCACGGAATGCGGCGGTCGGGTCTGGGGTGGGGGCGAAGTGCGCGACTGACTCGGCCAACAGCGCAACCGGCGGTCGTCCGGAGCCAGGGCCGCCGGGCTCGTACACATAGCCCAGCACTTCTGCGTCGAGGTCCCCGGCCTGCGCCTCATGCCGGGTCTTGGACCCCATGATGATCGTGACCCAGTCCGGTCGCATCCGGACGATCCGGTCACCGTTGCGGTAGGCGTAGAAGTTGCCCGCCAGGTCGACATCCTGCATCGCCCGGCCCAGAAGGTCGCCGGTCGTGCCGTTCGGCCACGGCTTCTCCAACGGCGTCAGCGCAGGGCTGCCGAACAGGTCTCCAGGGCGTCCGTTGGTGCGCTGCCGAAACTGAAA
>Ga0247756_1000007_pt1 | contig 42246 bp, 64 predicted proteins | sample UWRJL066202C4_FD_180949 | JGI IMG/M metagenome (GOLD analysis project Ga0247756, IMG submission 180949) | Plant litter microbial communities from Arlington Agricultural Research Station in Wisconsin, United States - UWRJ-L066-202C-4 | ecosystem: Environmental > Terrestrial > Plant litter >...
GTTGGCCGCCTCGGTGGTGATCCGCATCCGGTAGGTCATCTCGATCTCCTCGCCTCGCTCCGTCTTGCTGATACCCATAGTCTACCCGATGTCACTCGGATGTCAATGACTATTTTGCTGCCACTCCACCACCTGGCCATCGGCGTAATGACTGTGCAGCACAGCTATCCCGCACCCGGACGGGCAGCCCACCGCGGTGCTGAGCTCGCTGAGCGCCGGCACCGGCATCGCGATGCGCGCCGTCTCCGCGCCGTGCCCCGGCTCCACGGTCTGCCGCCGGCGCTCCTCCGTCCAGGGCGGCACGAGGCGCGTGTTCCTGGCCGCCTCACGCGTTGCCCTGGCGACCTCTGCCAGCCGCTCGTCCACCGCGGCGAGCGCCTGCTCCAGCTCCCGCATCCGCAACGCCAGCTCGCCCCGCTGCGCCGCTAAGTGCGCCAGCTCAGCATCCATGTAAGCCCCCTCGTTTCAGCGTGGCGCGCAAGTTCTCCAGGTGACGCCCGGCCTTGCGGCGCGCCTTCGCAGCACCCGGCGGCGGCACGTGCACGATCGTCACCCCGTCCGGCGAGCGCCACTGTTCATGCTTCGACCCGGGCGAGATGCGCCAGCCCGCACGTTGAGCGAGCTGGCGCAACCGTTCGACCTCAGACGCCACGAAGATCACATCCCCTGCACGGCTTGCTTACGTGAAACCTTCTTAACAATGGAGCCATCCGCCCGGTGCGTGTGCTCCGGACCAATCACCGCCGCGTCCGGCGCCCGCGCCGGACCCTGCGCCACACACCGCGGCGCGCCCGGACAGCGAATGATCTTCTTGTGCAGCGCGCCGGCCGCCGCCCGCTGCCGTGCCGCCTCCACCCACGCCTCGCCGCACGCCGCAGGGTCGGCCAGCCACTGCCGCAGATCCGTCACACCGAGCGCCAGGAACGGCGGCAGCGTCTCGCCCGTGATGCACACCGAGGTCCACGCATCCCCGCGGCGCACCGCGTACCCCGCCCACGCCCCGCTGCGCCGGAACCGCACGCTCCACACGTGCTTGCCGCCGAGCACGCTGTGCCGTACCACCGTGTCCCAGCCAGCCGCCATAGCGTCAGCGTCCAGCGCGTGTACCGGCGCTGGCAGCGCATGCCCGCAGTACTCGCCACGGCACACCACGGCGCCGCTGACCGCCTTCTCGTGGCCGGCGTAGCTACAGGTGGCTTCCACACGCGCCGTGGCGCAGATCGGGCACCCATTCTCAGCCCGCTCAGCGGCCCGTGGAGCCAGCGAAACGGCGTACCCACCCTGAGCCATAGGCGGCGGCGCTACGGCCGGGAGACGCAGAATGGTGGCCGCCACGGAGGCTTCTGCGAGACGGCACGGACCGCATAGCGCGTTAGCGACCTGCGACGGGTCGGCCAGCGTCTGCTGACCGCACCGCCGCACGCACGCCACGCGCACCAGGTGCGAGCGATCGATCGGCAGCGCCTCCGCCTCTTCAATCTCGAACGGCGCGGTCACGATCGCTCACATCCAATGCGCCACCGCACGCGCGACACCCCGCCGGCGCCAACCGGATCACGGATCTCGCGCAGCGCAACACTCGAATCAGCCCACGAGCTGCGTGCGTTCAAATCGGCGTCACGAAGCCATCCAGCGGCCCGCAGGCTCGCTCCACACTCATCGTGCTGCGTGTACGTGTAGCAGCGCAGATACCCGAGCGCTTTGGCCGCACGCCACACAGCGCCGTAGAGCATCGAATTAGCGTTGCGGGCGCCATCGGTGCACGTCCGGTTAACTTCCAGCGTGCGTCCGTCATCGAGAGCACGCGCCACGGGACGGCCAGCGAGTGCGACACCCCGAAGGGCGCCAGAAGCATCCACTAGTCCCACGCCGAACTTCCAGCCGCGCACCGGCTTGCTGTGCCGGTGATGTTCCGCCACAAACGCGTTTGCCTGCCGGAGAGTGACCGGCACGATCTCGAACGGGGCGGTCATTCCTGCGCACCCGCCTTGACCATCTCCAGCGCCACGACGGCAAGCGGGTCCGGTGCGGCGCGCACCACGATCAGCACACCCGGCTCCTCGCCCGGCTCGCACCAGCGCTTGTAGTTCATCCCGCCCACGCTCAGCGAGTCATCCTTGATCACGCCGGACTTGACCAGCGCGTCCAGCACCGCTCGGCGCAGCGTGTCCTCATCACCGATCGAGATCGCCGTGGGCCACTCGCTCGCGTGGCTCGGCCAGACAGAGCCGTGCTCCGCCGCCTCAGCCCTGCTCAGCTCCCGGTCGAAGCGAAAGAAGCAGTGCACCTCCACGGGCAGCGCGTACGGATGTCCACCGTCCACCCGGAACACCTTGCCCCCGGCGCGATCCATCTTGATCCCAAGCTGGTTCTGGATCGACCAGTTGAGCAGACGCATCCACGTCACCAGCTCCGGGCGCTCCTTCGCACCGCCGAAGCTGCACGCGCGGCCAGCAGTGCCGCGCCGGTGTACCGGCTGCATGTGGCCCTTGGTCCGCGGACGCCCGGCCACGAACAGCCGGGCGATAACCTCCGCGCTCATGCCGGCGTCACCTCGGCCAGCTCCTCCGGCTTCCAGGCCCGCCTCTGCCCGTCCGTGTGGATCAGCACCACGGGGTAATCCCCGCTGCGCAGTTCGACCACGGTGCCGATCTGGCCGTGCCGGATCGAAGTGTCCGTAGCAACCCGGGCGCGTCCCCAGATCTTGAAGTCCTTCATGATCCACTTCTCCTTGCCTCGTTCATCCGTCACCACGAGCCTAGCACCAAAGTCACTCGGTATCAATTGGGATCTTGTCTCTTGACTACTTCGTCCTCTCCGGAGCCGGATGCACTCCGGGTTGGGGGGTCCTACGGACACCCCCCCCGTGCCCGGAGTGGGTTGCATGCGCTCCCGGAGTGCTACCCGGAGTGCACCCGGAGTGCCCGGGAGTGGCTGGTCAACGCACTCCGGGCACTCCGGCAGACATCGATAAGCGTTAGCCGGAGTGCTCCCCGGAGTGCTATAGCACTCCGGGGAGCTTGCCGGAGTGAGGCTTATCCCGCATTGTCCGGATTCGGCAACTGCTTCAAAGCGACCAGGTTGATGGCCCATTTCTCGCCCCGGGGGTTGAACAGCACCCTCTCCTGGCCGACCTCCAGCTCCAGCGCGCGCGTCCAGGAGCCGTCCCACGTCTTGCGGTCGAGGTGCTCCGGCATCTTGGAGCGGATCGGCCGGCCGCCGTACCACCGCGCCCGGACGTTGCGCTCCACCTCGCTCTTGGTGAGCCCTTCCTGGCCGCCGAGCGTCCGCAGCACCTGAAGGATCCGCCGCGCGTTGTCCCCGCGGTTGTGCCCGTACACCTGCCACGTCCACAGCTCGGGCTCAGGAACGTCGAGCTCCTGGCCGGGCTCAACGGCCACCGGCGCCGCTTCCGCCGCGTCCCACGGCGTGGGGTCGGCCAATGCCAGCGAGGTGAGCGGATCACCGTCCATGTCGATGCCGACCTTATGGATCTTGAAGCGCAGCGGGATGGGCTCGACCTCGCGGAGATCCTTCTGCTTCTCCACCCGCAGCTCGCCGGTCAGCGCCTCGGTGCACGCCACCACTTTCAGCTCCGTGTCCTGCGCCCCGTCCAGCGCGCTGCTGCCGCGCGCGTCACCGCCGTTGCGCCCGGTGTGGTGGATCGGCACCACCGCGGCGCCCGTGGCCCGCTCAATGGCGCTCAGCGCGTCCACCACGATGCCCATGTCCTTGGCGCTGTTCTCCTCCAGCCCCACCGTGCTGCGCGCCTGCGTATCCACGATCACCATCACCGGCGCCAGCCGCCGGCACGCCTCCACCAGCACCGCCCAGGCAGCGAAGTCAGCAACCTGGATTGGCCGCGGCAGCGTGCGCACCGTGCCGGGCATCACGCCGTGCTCGATCTCCCACGCCTTGATCCGTTCCCCCATGCCCGGGCCACCCTCCGCGGCGATGATCACCACGGACCCCTGCGTCACCTTGCGGCCTTGCCACTCCCGCCCGGCAGCCACGTGTCCGGCCATGTCCAGCGCCACGAAGCTCTTGCGGCTGCCGGGCGCGCCGATGATCCACGTGATGCTGTTGAGGTTGATCAGCTCCTTGATCAGGTAGCGCCGCGGGGGCCGCTCCTTGATCTGATCCGGCGTCAGCATCTCCGCCAGCAGCGCCTCCACGGCGTCCGTGGTCACCGCCGCGGCAGCCTCCGCGGCGTCCGGCCGAGCCAGCGCCACCCACCCCTCATCAAGGTCGCCACTGTTGCGCGCCTCGCGCTGACGGGCGATGCCCCCGGCGATGGCCCGCAGGTCCCCGCCGTCCAGCGAGGTGTAGCCGTGCCCGCCCGCCTCATATGCGGCCAGCAGCAGCGCCTCCGTGGCCGTCTGATCCCAGAAGCACGGGTAGTGCGCCACCGCCCGGGTGAAATCAGCCACCGCCTGCCACAGCCCGTTGGGCGAGCGCGTGTCGCGCACCCGCTCCCACAGCGGCAGGAGCCGCTCCTGCGCCTGCGCCCTGGTCATCGGCCGGTCGCGGTGCACCACCGTGCTGCCGCTGCCCACCGTGCTCGGGGTTCCGAACGGCGAGCCGGCCAGCGCCTGCGCTGAGCCGCTGACGGAGCTCGCGGCGCGCTCCTTCTTGCGCCCGCCCGGCGGGCACGCCGCGGCGAGCTTCTCCGGCACGATCGGCAGCGCGCTCCAGTCCGGCGCCCCATCCGGCCCCCACCGGTACCGGCCATAACCCGGTACATAGGTAGGCACCATGAAGATCGTGCCGCCTACGCCGCGCCCGTCCACTGCGGTCGGCTCGCCGTGCTGGCTGAACAGCTTTGAGCCGGTGCCTACCGTGCCATCCGGATCGCGGTACCAGACGTGCACGCCCCCGCCGGGCGTGAAGCTCATCTGCTCCGGGCGCCACGGCGTATCGGCCAGCTCACTGGTGAGGCGCTCCAGCCCGTCCAATCCGTCCGCGTGCATATCTGCGTCCGCCACGGCGAGGTGACTACGGCCCATGTCCACGCCGATGCCGGCGCCCGCGTACTGGCCGTCCCACCAGGCGCGCACCTGATCGAGATCGTCCGTGGCCATCTCCGCCCATGAGCGGATCGGGACATGCACGTCCTTCTTGCCGTCCGGCTTCAGGCCGCGGATGAACACCGGGTAGACCTTCAGTCCGGCGGCGGCATACGACAGCGCCGCGTTCAGCAGCTCATTGGGTGACGGCGGCACTTGCTGGCCGGTCATCGTCCGGCCGCCTTGGTCTCTGTCAGGCGCTTGATCGAAGTGACTCGATCGCCGCAGCGGCAGAACTCCTGATCAACACGCAACTTGCTCTTGCAGTTCAAGCAGCGCCACGGCTCGTTGCTCGTGATTGTCATGGTATGATCGCCTCGCATATCTCGCCTTGCACTGATGCAGATGGATCAGCCCCGGTTCCAGGAATTCGCCTCCCTGGTTACCGGGGCTGTTTCGTGCGCGCCTTCGGGTGAGCGCTGACGTTACTCCGGCGCGCTGAACGCCACCGGCGCCGCAACAGCCCCGCGCCCGGCCTTGATCAGCTGGAGCGTCACGAGCCGGTCGTCCTTCTCCAGCGCCGCCAGCCCCGGGCCGTACGTGTCGCGAGCGTAGGCCTTCGCGTACGCCGTGACGTACTCCTGCACGTCCACCCCAGCCCGCGCCGCCAGCGCCTCCACCCGGGCCACCTCGCCGGCCTGCTCGCTGAGCGCCGCCTCCACTGCCGGCGCCAGCAGGTCCTCGATCACCCGGGCGCGGCTGCCACGCGTGATGATCCGCAGCACGTCCGCGCCGTCCTTGACACCGGCGTCCACCAGCGCCACCAGCTGCTCCTTCTTACCCGCCATGACAGTCTCCTCCTCTCCGGGGGCGGTCGGTCCGATCCCGGCTCACGATCAGGCTACTCGATGTCACTCGGTTTCGGTAGCTACCCTGTTGACTTCCGAGTGACATTGGGTAGGCTAGGGGTATGAAGATTGAGAAGCTGGGAGTGCGGATCACGGACGTGCCGCTGCTCCAGAACGTCATCATCACGCCGGAGCACATTGAGATCAACGGCAAGTCCTTCGCGGGTGCCGAGGTGCAGGAGATGCGCGACGCGCTGACCGAAGCGCTGACCGCCTACACCGAGTTGAGCGCCACCTTCGGCAACCCGCCAGCCACCGGCTTCTTCATCGGTCAGGAGCTGACCGGCGATGAGCAGCTGCCGGTCGGCACGGTTGTGGTGGATAAGGACAACGATCTCTGGACGTTCCGTGGCGACCTCTGGGAGTCCGCAGACGATGACACGGTGAGTGTCAATCACTGGCCCGGCACAGTTGAGCGCTACGCCCCGGTCACCATCATGAGCCTGCCGGGCGGTGCGCAGTGATCACGGCGCTCGCAGTGGTGGGGCTGTGCATGTACGTGGCGTCCGCCCTGATGATCGGCGCGATGGTGGGCAACTACCACCTGAGCGAGAGCAGCGGCACGCTGCCCGCGGCATGGGGTCTCGGCTTCCTCACCGGCGTCGGCTGGCCGATCCTGTTGATCGTGCTGTTCGCCTCCATGATCCGATACAACATCCGTAACCGCCGCCTCCACCGCGAGGTGGCCACCATCATGCGCGACACCGAAGGTGCGGCATTCTGGATCGGCCAGGTGCTGGCCGGCGATGAGAACCCGCCCATCGGCACAGTGGTGTTCGACGCCGAAGAGGACAATTGGCGCAAAGGCGAGCACGGATGGGTGCAAAGCGAGAATCCCCTTAAGGGTGGTCATTATTCGCTGAAGCAATTGCGCGAAAAGTTCGGCCCGATCGTGCTGGTGAGTCTGTCGACCACCGAAGGCGAGGGGTCATGACGCGGACCGCGGCACGGCTGAAGAGCAAGGCGCGCCGGGCGCGCCGGGCGGAGTACGCGGGTGACATGTTGTGCCTGATCGGTATCGCCGTGCCGTTCATGCACGTCCTCGGGCAGGCAGCGCTCGGCTGGAGCCAATTCGCGCTGATGCTGCCGTTTATCCTACTGGCGTTGCTCGGCATGCTGATCAGCGTGCTCGGCATGACGCTGGCCGACCAGTACGACGGCGAGCTCGAAGCGTTGACCGCGGCCAGCCTGCTCTGCCCGGCGTGGCACAACGCGGGCATGGGGTACGACTCGGACGGCGAGTGGTGGCGCATCGGCTGCACCCTCGGCGCCGGTCACGCCGGCCACCTCCACCAAGACGCGAGCGGTGAGGTGTTCGTGCAGGTGCTCGACATGAGCAAGCAGGAGGCGAAGGAGCGATGACACCGCAAGAGCGCGCCGTCATCAACGCGGCGATCGAGTGGCGCCGGGCCATCCCGGGCAGGCGGACCGCCCTGACCGTCGATCTGGAAGCATTGATCTGGCAGCTGATCGTCAGCTGTGCCGCCTGTAACTATGAGCGGCACATCTGCCCGGGTTGCGGTGCGAATATCGGTCACGGCGAGACGGCGTGCGCTGCCTGCTCCGATGGGCCGCGCGAGGATCCGGTGCTTATGGTGTGGCACCCGCGGCCCCTGCGGGACGTGCGTAAGGGTGACGTGATCCGGCCCGCAGGCACGGACGCACAGAGCACCGTGACGGACCGGTACTGGCCGCCGCAGCCCGCCACTCGCAACCCGGATGGCGGCGATGGCCTGCCGAAGGACCGTGGCACGTGGCACGTGATCGGCGATCCCGGTCTCGACAAGTGGGCGTACACCCGCGATCACGTGGTGCAGCCGGGCGAGGTGGTGATCTGCCTGGACGGCGGCGAGCCGCGCAACATGGCCCCGGACTTCGCCGTGGAGATCCTGCTGGACCCCGCAGAGATCGCCGCCATCGATGCCATCGGGTGGGACAACCGCATCCGGACCAGTTGACATCCGAGTGGTCTGCGATCAGAGCATCGTCCAGCGAGACGCAACGCGTGCTCGCAGCTCGATTCGGTGTTTCGCAGAGCTTGATCAGTTTTATCAGGAACCGGAAGAACTGGAGTCACATTTGATGCGCGAGCTTCGCTCTTATCAGACGGAGTGCGTGGAGTACCTGCACGCCGCGTGGGCGGCCGGCATCAACCGGCCGCCGGCTGTGCTCGCAACCGGGCTCGGCAAAACGGAGATCTTCACCGACCCCACGCTGCTCGATCCGTTCCTGGATGCCGGCAAGCGCGTGATTTACATCGTGCACACAGATGAACTTGCTGAGCAGGCGGCCAGGAAGGCGCGCCGCAACAACCCCGGCCGTCGGGTGGGCATCGTCAAGGCGGCGGCGAATCAGGTGACCGCGGACATCGTGGTGAGCAGCCGTCAGACGCTTCAGTCCAAGAAGCGCCGGGATCAGATCCGCAACGTCGGCTTGATCGTCATCGATGAGGCGCACCACGCGCTGCGCACCAACACGTACGGCAAGATCCTTGATCATTACGGCGCGTTCTGCGTGCTGGAAGAGGGCAACCTGGGCAACTGCCACGCGCTACATCCGATGGTGGCTGGCTTCACGGCCACGCTGGCGCGCGGCGACAAGGGCAAGCTGAGCACGGTGTGGCAAGCGCCGCCCGGCGGGATCTTCCGGCGCGACATCCTGTTCGGCATCCGCCGCGGCTATCTGCTGGACGTCCGCGGCAAGCGCGTGGTCGTGCCGGACCTGGACATGCGCAACGTGACGCAGCGCGCCGGGGACTTCTCGGACAGCTCGCTCGCGGAGGAGCTGGAGCGCACCTTCGCGCCGGAGGTGGTGGCGCAGGCGTACCTGGAGCACGCACCCACACGCAAGGGCATCGCATTCTGGCCGCTGGTGGACACCGCCTATCACGGCGCCAAGGCATTCAACGAAGCGGGCATCCGCAGTGAGGTAATCCACGGTGAGCTACCACGGACCGAACGGCGAGCGTTACTGGCGCGTCTCCATTCCGGGGAGACGCAAGTGGTTCATGGGGTGGGGGTGCTTACGGAAGGCTTTGACGAGAGCACGGTAGACGTTGTCGTCATTGCGCGCCCGACCAAGAGTGCCCCGCTCTACACGCAGATGGTCGGCAGGGTGCTCCGCCCGGATCTCTCGCTGCCGCCGGCCGAACGTGGCAAGGCGCTGATTCTGGATGTGGTTGGAGCGGGAGCACGTCACGATCTGCGCTCGCTGATCGACCTTTCGCCGGAGCGCATGGAAGGCGTGAACGCCGAAGACGGCGATTCGCTGCTGGAGATCGACATGATGCTCCAGGAGATCGAAGAGCAGCGGCCGGAGCAAGGCGGGGTGGCGCCGGACTTTGCGGAGGACTACAGCGGCGAAACGGCCGTGGTCGAATACGACCCCCTTGGTCGCGCATCGCTGTGGAACCGGACGCCGGGCGGAGCGTGGTTCACCAGCGCGGGCAGCGTCGCGTACGCGTTCCTCGTGGAGTCGCTTGCCGGCGAGCCGAGTCACTACGACGTGGTGCTCTGCTCTCAGCCACTGCTTGGCGTGCAGCCGTGGGCGAAGGCCACGGATTACGTGGATCTCCCGCTGGAAGAAGCGCTCGGGTGGGCCGAAGAGGTGGCGATCGAAGTGGGCGGTCACGGCGCGAAGGCGCTCACCGGGCGCAAGAGCGCGTGGCGCCGGGCCGCGCCCACCGATGCTCAGCTCCGCCGCGCGCACAGCATGGGGATCGACACGACCGGGCTGAACAAAGGGCAGGTGTCCGAGAAGATCGATGCGCTGAAGGCGGCGTACCGGATCGACCCTCTCGTGTCGGCAGTTCAGCTTGCTGCACAGGACGCATAGAGGGTACGATGAACCCATGCTGAGCTGGTGGGATGACGCGTCGATCGTGGCGCGGTTTGAGGCGAAGGTTGATCACGGCGGGCCGGATGAGTGCTGGCCCTGGACGGCGTACCGCATGAAGGACGGGTATGGAATCCTTCAGGTCGGCAACCGACCGATGTTGGCGCATCGGCTCGCGCTGTCCAGGAAGCTCGGCCGACCGCTGGAGCGAACCGAGCTGGCACTGCACAGTTGCGATCACCCGGCGTGCGTCAATCCGGCGCACCTGCGCCCAGGCACCGATGCGGACAACATGCGCGACCGGGATGAGCGCGGGCGGCGCGCCGCGCCGCAAGGTGAGATGAACGGCCGAGCGGAGCTGACAGTTTCTGACGTGCTGGCGATCCGTCAGCTCCTGACAAACGCCAGCCGTCCAAGCTTGGTACAGATCGCCCGGCAGTACGGAGTGTCCAAGGCGACCATCTGTCACATCAAGGCGCGCCGTTCGTGGAATCACATCTAGAAGAAGAGGCGAGATGAGTAGTCCCTTTGCGTTGCCGTCCGAGGTGAAGCCGGTCAAGGGGCCTGGCTACGCGGACATCCCGATGGGCACCCGGCACCCCACGATGCACCGGTACAAAATGCCGCTGCTACCTGGCGAGGTCGGCACCAAGAGCTGCCCGCCCGGCGTGGAGCCGTGGGTGCCCGGCGGCGTGCAGTCGATGACCAACCTGGCGGCCAGCATCTCCGACACCAAGGCTCTCGGCTGGTGGGAGCTGGAGCAGGCGCTCATCGGCGTGGGGCTGCACCCGGAGCTGGCTGCCGAGCTGCGCCGGGTGGTGTACGCGGCCAAGGAGCGCGGTGTCGACTTCCAGGCGCTGAAGGACGAGCCGGAGAAGGTGCTCCGCGGCGAGCTCGCCGCCATCACCGAGCGCGCCAAGGACATCTCCGGCGCCAACGCGGCCCGGGACGCGGGTATCGTGCGGCATGACGTGTGGGAGATCAACGGCAAAAGCGCCGGCTACACCTTCAGCGGCACTGAGCAGATCAACGCGGAGATCAAGACGCTCCGGGAGCTGCTGGACGCCGCCGGCTTCGAGGTCATCCCGGAGCTGTGCGAGCGCACCGTTCGCAACGTAGCGATCAACGCGGCCGGCCGCTTCGACAACATCCTCATGCACCGCCCGTCCGGCCGCCTGCTCATGGCCGACCTGAAGACGAAGCGCAAGCCGTTCTGGACGTGGCTGGAGATGGACGCACAGCTCGCCGGCTACGCGTACGCGGAGTGGATGCTGGACATGGCTCCGCCGGGCGTGCAGATCGGCGCCGCTATGCCCGAAGTGGAGTACGTCTCGGGGCCTCAGTCGCTCGGTGTGGACCTGACCGAAGGCGTGATCCTGCACATGCCGTCTGGGCCAGACGCCGAGGGCAACTGGGAGCCGCGCCTGCACCGGGCCGACCTGGTGCGGGGGTGGCGGACGATGCAACTGGCGCGCGAGGTGTGCACCGTGCGGTCGGACGGTAAGAGCGCCGGCCGCGACCGCGAATCGTACTGGCCTACCAGTTGACATCCGAGTGACGACCTACTAGGGTTGGCCGTAGCAGCAAGGGAAGCGCACCACCCGGTAGCACACGGGTTGCATGGCTCAGAATTTCGCGGGGTGCGCGAGCCGGTAGGTGGTTAGGCCGGTGCACCACACAACTGAATCGCCCCGCCGAGAACCATGGCTGAGACACCCGGAAACGGGATTACATGCCTAGCGGACATGCTGCCTGTTCGAGTCAGGCCGGGGCACGAAGCGAGGAGGGAGACCTCGCCGGACTCGGACTACGCGCGGCCATCCAACCGGGCGTGACGCGGGGACGCTGAAGGCGCCAGGCTCCAACCTGGAAGGCCGGATGACCGCGCGGTACCTGCGGCCGGCTCGATCGGCTTGATGGCGTTGGGGTTCGCGACCCCTGCCGCGCACGAAGTCCGTCGATCCTCATGCATGCGTGCGGTGTAGAGCGGACACGGGAGCCGCACCGTATCGAAGCGGCAGGGGCGGCGGCCCACCAGAATCCGCCGGGCCTGGCGTGAGTGTTGGCTCCGAGAACACCGCACCATTCCGGAGATAGAGCTTCGGCACGCCGGGCCGCACCAAACTTGACAGAAGCTAGGCGAGATCTGACAGGCGAGAGCGAGGCGAGATGCGCAACACCGGCAGCGAGAACGCTGTGCAGAACGCGACCCACAAGGCGGACGTGAAGGCGCGGCGGCTGGAGGCGAGCCGCGCGGAGCGGCACGCGGCGATGCAGCGGTCACGGCGGGCGATCTGATGGCGCGCAAGGTGACGCAGAACGGCGAGACCAAGAAGGTGAAGGGCCAGCGCGGCATGGGTCCGGACACCACCGCCAATTTCCCGTGGACCAAAGGCCCGACCACCCGGGCGCAGCGCATCCGCCGCGCCCTGATCGGGTAGTTTCGGCACCAAGGCGCGGCCAGCGCGGCGCGCCACTCGCCCCGGGTAGACGTACCCACATGGTTAAAGACTGGCGCAGTCAGATCGAGCGGTTCAAATCCGCAAGGGGCACGCAGATCGCACACCGCATCTCGCAAATTGCAGGAGGATTCATGACCAACCCCGGAGATCCGTGGGCCGCCGCCAGTGCTGCCCCGTCCAGCTCCGCACCCGCCGCCGGTAACGCTCCGGCCGCCGGTCCGCTGGCCGCGCACCGCTCGCTCAACCCTGGCGCCAACCCGTTCGCCACGCCGGACAGCATCAACTCCGGCGGCGGCGTCCGCGGCCCGCAGCACATGGACCTGATCGGCCGCCTCATCGTGCTGGAGCCGATCGAGAAGCTGATGGACCAGCCGAAGCCGAACAGCACCAACGGCGAGACGCAGAACTTCTGGTCCACCAACCTCACCGTGCTGACCGGCGGGCCGCTCACCATCGTCACCCCCGCCAAGCCGGCCAACGGCGACCAGCCGGCGCTGCCGGAGCAGTCCAACACGTACGAGCTGCCCTACACCTTCCCGCGGTGGTACGCCTTCGGGGCGTCCTTCACGGCGAAGCTGGACGGGCTGGCCGCCGCGGGGCTGCCGCTGTTGCTCGGCGTGGTCCACCGCTGCCCGACCGGCGCCGGTTACCGCGCGGGCAAGACGTGGCAGCAGGCCACCGCCGAGTACGACGCGTGGGTCGAGAAGATCAAGACGCTCGGCCCGGACCGCGCCGGCACCAAGCCGCAGTTCAGCTGGGGCGTGGTGGACCCGACCGAGGAGGAGCAGGCGCTGGCGCTGGCCTGGTACCAGGCGCAGAACGCCGCCAGCGCCTCCGCCTGATCACCCGAACGTGCAGCACCTCCGGTCACGGCCAGGTAAGACCGGGAATAACAGCCTCCAAACAGGCCGCCGAGGCTCCGGCGCTGGAGGTGCTGCGCTTCGGATGATCAGACCTGGCATCCGCGTCAACGAAAGGGCTCAGCATGAGCACGTACTTCCTCCGCATCGCTAAGCACAGCGGCACCGACAACCCGGACGCACCGCTGGCCTTCGCGTACGGCGACCTGGACGAGATCAGCTACATCGCCCGGCGCCGGATCAAGACGCTGGACGGCAGCGCCGGGACGTTCACCATCCGCCTGATCGAGACGCACGACGACGCGGTCGGCCAGCCCGCGCCGGACGCCGTGCGTGAGGTCACCGCCTTCACCGGTGAAGGTGACACCGCGGCGCTGGTGCTGAAGCGCAAGCTCGCCGCCGAGCGCGCCGAGCAGGCCAACGCGGACCAGACCCCTCCGGAGCTGCCGGACCAGGGCAGCGCGCTGCCGGCCTGATCGTCCTGACCGGCCGCATCTGTCTGCCTGGCAGCGAAGTGAGTGGCAGGTGCGGCCTTCAGGACGATCAGACAGGAGAGGCGAGGCGATGCAGGACAGTGGGTTCTACCTGACGGAGGCAGCGGCGCTGCTGGACCGGGGCAGGCAGCAGGGCAACCGCGTGGAGGGCATGCACGCGCTGGCGCGGCTGGCGGAGGCGCACATGCAGCTGGCCGACCGGTTGGCGGAGCGCGAGGCGGCGGGCCTGGTCCCGCCCGAGACGGTTCACTCGAAGCTGGTGCTGGACTGCCATGACCGGCACTGGCTGCTCGGCGAGGACGGGCAGTATCGGCTCGCCGCCCCCGGCGCCAACGGCACGGCATACGTGGCGGCCGACGCACCCGGACGGGCGCCCGCGGTGCTGGCCAGCGTGTTCGGCCCGCTGCGCCCGGCTGGAGATCGGTCGTGACGGCGTTCAGGGACGCCGTGGAGCGCAACAACGCGGCGGCCGATGCGCGCGCTGCCGCCGCACGTGAACAGCGCGAAGCGGCGGAGCGGTTGCGGCGCAGCAACGCGGAGGCGATCAGGAAGTCAGCTGAGGCGGCGCGAGCGGCGATGCGCCGGCAGTGAACAGCGAGCTCAAGGCGACGGCGCGGACTTCGGTCCGCGCCGCTTTGCTGTCCGGCGCCGTTACGCTCCGGTAAATGTGCAACTTGCACTAGTTGACATCCGAGTGACACGGGGTACGATGAAGCTGAGCCGCCCCGGACGTCAGTTTCCTGTCACCCGGGGCGGACCCCCAATCTGAGGCGAGGCGAGATGCAGGCGATCAAGGCGGAGAGCGGCCAGGGGTGGGCGCGCGGCGCGGTGACCATCGGGGCGGCGCTGTCCGTGTCCGGCAACATCACGCACACCGCGCTGACCGAAAGCGCCGTACACCTGGCCATCCGCATCGTGCAGTCCGCCTTCCTCCCGGTCATCTTGTTCGTGGCCGTGGAGGTGTTCGTCCGGGTGGCGTGGCGGCGCGGATGGCTGGACTTCATCGGCCGCGCAATGCTGATCCTGCTGCCGGGTTTCGGCGCCGGGTACGTGTCCTTCTTCCACCTCCGCGACCTGGCCGTACTGAGCGGCGAGGACAAGGTCGGCAGTATCGCCGGGCCGCTGGCGATCGATGGCCTGATGATCGGTGGCGCCGTGGCGCTGCTAGCCATCCGCGCCGCGCGCCTGATGGAAGACCTCCCGGCCGAACCGATCGTGCCGCTCAGCGAAATCGCGTCCGCGGCGACCGAGGTACACGAGGCGATCGCCTCGCTGCCACGAGCCGAGCCGACAGAGCCTACGCCTGCCGAGGCGGCTCGGTTGGTGGCGGACTTCGCGGCGGCGCAAGGTCAGCCGCTGGACATGTGGCAACGAGACGTGGCAGAGAAGGCATTCGCCGCTCCTCGCCGCCCGCGCGCCACTAGCGAAGAGCTGGAGAAGGCGGTGCGGATGCTGATCGAGCGGCAGCAGATCGCGGACGTGGTGACGGCCACCGGGCTCAGCCTCGCCACCGTGCGCCTCTACGCCAAAGCGATTCAGATCTTGCGCAACAACCCGCAGGCGGAGATCGGTCCGAAGCTGCAAGGTCGCGCCATCAAAGCCGACATGATCGCCATCATTCGTGACGCGATGAACAGGGAGCGCCCGCTGTGAGCCCGGACACGACGCCGCTGATCTACTTCGGGATCGCGCTGTTTATCGGCTGGCCCGTAGCGGTGCGACTCCTGCTGGAGTCTTTCGCTTCGGCTGATCCAAAGATCGGTAATGGCGCCCGCTTCGGAGCGGCGCTGATCGGTCTGTGCTTCTGCGCGTTCTGGCCGCTGCTGCTGGTGATCGGCCCGATGATGCTGCTCATGCGGACGCGGCTGTTCCGTACCCGCCCGGAGCGCGAGGCGCTGGAACAGGAGAGGCGCGAGGCGGAGCGGCGTGAGCTGGAGCGGCTGCGCCGCAAGGTACGTGAATACGAGATCAAAGGAGGCGAGCACCTGTGACTCACGGATGCGCGCACAGCCTAGGTGGGGCTGGATGACATGGGGATCTTCACGCGTGACCGCACTGAGAAGGTTGTCGAGTACCACCACTACCCCGAGGCGCACTTCATCTCGCGCCGGCCGCGGCTGGCGTTCTGGTATCGCCTCGCGCTCGGCCGTCCACTGGACAACATCCGGTGGACCAACAGCACGTTCTGGTCACCGGGCTCCCGCGGCGAGCCGCACTGGTGGCTCCGGCTGGCCGGCTACCAGCGCCTCCTGTTCCGCCTCCTGTTGCTCTGGCTGGCGCTGATCACTCTGCCGGTCATCGTGCTGGTGATGCTCGGCCAGATGCACTTTCTGCTCCAGCTGGCGCACCTGCATCTCGCTGCCGCCGCTCCGGTGCTGGTGCTGATCGAGCTGCACTCGATCCGTGAGCGCGGACTGCGCATGCCGCTGCCGCTCCGGGAGCAGGCGATCGAGCGCGCCCGCGATGAGGTGGCCGATGAAGAGCTCGCCGCGGAGGAGACGCCGGGCAAGCGCGTGTGGCGCATGGTCACCATCGTGGAGGGGCGCCGCGACTGGCAGCGCGATGTGGTGGAGCCGCTCGCGATGGCGCTGGCCGACACGATGGACAACGTCTACCGCCAAGGGGACACGGACTGGATCACCGTGCCGCGCAACTACCTGGTGCCCGGCGGCGGCAAGGTGGAGATTCTTCTGCCCACCGGCTTCAGCGGCGGCATGGAGGCGAAGCGCCGGGTGATCGAGAAGACCGTGGCGGCCAAGCTCGGCATGCTCGATCCGTCGTACGACTGGCAGGTGAGCGGCCGGCACCCGCGGCTGCTGGTAAGTGCTCCGCCGGTGCCGCCGAAGGTTGCTCCGTTCGCGGAGTACGCCGCTCTGCTCCGGAGCACGTCTGAGGAGTACCGCCCGGTGCTGGGAGTAGGAGCAACGCGCTCGGAGCACGGGGAGCTGGTGAGCGCGGAGATGGTGGACGCCTCGCCGCACATGGCGCTCAGCGCCGGTACTGGAGCAGGCAAGAGCATGCTCATGCGCTCCATCATCATGCAGGTGCTCTCGTGGGGCTGGAATGTGATCGTGCTCGACTGGAAGGCGGAGAGCCACGAGTGGGCCAAGGGCCTTCCGGGAGTGCTCTACGTGACCACGGAGCAGGGCATCCACGACATGGGAGTGCGCATCGCGGAGGAGATCGACATCCGCAAGGCGCTGAGCAAAGAGGAGCGCGCGCTCCGTCCCCGCACTCTGGTGGTGCGCGAGGAGTGGAACATGACCGCCGCTCTGCTGGCCCGCTACTGGAGCGCGCTCCGGAGCACCGCTGAGCAGGACGAGCGGCGCACCATGCCGCTGCGCTCCCCGGCCCTGAGCGGCTTCGAGAGCCTCGACTTCGCCGGCCGTAGCTTCGGGCTGTTCGACTTCCTGGCCGCTCAGCGCATGAGCAATAGGGTGTTCAACGGCAATACGGACGCCCGCGAGAATTTCATGATTCGCATCATGGCACGCTATACGCCGCAGACCTTCCGCATGCTGATTCCCGAGGTCAAGCCCATTCGCAAGCCGAAGGAATTGGGCCGCTGGCTGGTGTGGGCGCAGGACGAAATCACCTTTGTGCAGGCGTTACTGATCAGCGATGAGGAGGCTCGGGAATTCGCCACCTCGGGTATTACCCCGGCCCCCTCGCCGTGGAGCACGGGCGCTGCCGCAGCTAGCTTCAGCGGACGCAACCCATCGGTTGCGCTGGGAGATGACTTGCGTCCTGACGCCACCGGACGCAGCGACCGTCCGGCTATCGAGGCTCAGGTATTGAAGCCGTTGCGCGAGCTGGCCGACGATGTCGAGCACCTGGGAATCACCTATCAAATGGTGCGGAATGCGGCCAGGGCGGACGGCCGCGGCGATCGCTATTTCCCTCCGGCCGATGGTGGCAACCAATTCAGCGGTTACCTGTATGACGCAAAGAAAGTGCAGACGTGGGCGCGGCAGAAGCGTGCGGCCGAGGCGGCACAGAAAGAAGTGAATGGCTCATGACCAAGCGCGAATGGATGCACCTGATGTTCACCGCCCGAGTGGGCGCACGGAACCGGCAGGAGCGCATGTGCGTGGTGGCGCAGCGCTGGAGCTACCACGGCCGGAGCGGCTGGCACTACATGGTGGTGGACGCCACCAGCGCCGCCCGTGTGCGCTCCTTCCGCTCCCGTGGCTTCGACGCCAACGGAGTGGCGCGATGAGCAACGTCGGGCCGGAGAGCGTCAACAAGAAGGACAGAGCAGATCTGCTCTTCCTTATCGATCGCAAGCTGAACGGAGCACGGCGGCAGGCGGCAGTGCTCTTCGTGCGCCGCCGCAACGACGTGAGAGCACTCCGCAATCTAGAGCAGCGTCTACTCACGCTCCCGGATCTGGCGGAGCAGAAGAACAGCATGCTCTCCCCGGAGCAGGTGCTTCGGATCGTGGAGAGCAAAGAGCAGGGAGCAACGCTCCAGCAGCTTGCGGAGCAGTACTCCTGCTCCCACGTCACCATCTGGAGAGCACTCCGGAAGTGGGCGGAGCAGGAGCACCTCGCGGAGCAGAGTGAGCAGCGCGAGCCGGAGCACGCGGACGGAACAGAGCAGTGAGGCGCGCCCGCGGGTGGCGCAACGCGGGGTGCTACGTGTGGCGTACGCGCAAGCCGCACGCTCCGATCGGGATGCCGATCATCGGGCGGCACTTCGCGTACGCCGGCCAGAGCAACAGCCGCTATCACCGGGACATGCAGCACCGCTACGGCGACCCTGCCCGCGGCATCCTGCCGGCCAGCTGGAGCGACTTGGACGCCAAGGTCTACCCGCTGCCGATGCTCTTCCCGGGCTGGAAGTGGGCGCGCCTGCGCCAGGAGCAGCTGTGGATCAAGCTGCTGTGCCCGGTCTACAACGTGCTGGAGCAGCCGCGCTGGAACCTCCGCCGGATCAGCCGGGCGGAGGCGGCGCGCCAGCGGGCGGCCAGGGACCGGCGGCGGCGCAGCCCCGGTACGCAGACACTAGTTGACTTCCTAGTGACATCAGTTAGGCTGATGCTGCTGGCCGCGCTTCTTGTGGGGCTGGCGTGGATCCTCATGGAGGCGAGATGACCGGCAAGGCGAGTAACGGAGCGGACGCGCTGAACGCGGCACGATGGGCGCGGCATCCGCTGCACGCATTCGGCGATGGGCCGTGGCTCATCCTGCCGGAGTGCCCGGCCACGCGCGGGCACAACACGATGCAGGCAGTACGCGGCCGGTTCGCCAGTGATCGTGCGACCGAGCCGAAGTGCATCTGCCCCCGCGCGCTGAAGCTGCGAGCTGACTACTTGGAGATCCGGAACACCAGGAAGAGCAACGCGCGGCGCTTCACGCCCGAGCCACCTGCTCCGGCCGTTCCGATCGTGAAGCCGGAGAACGAGGTTCCCGTGAACAGCAAGCTGCCGATCTACATGACCAACGTGAAGCGGCACAGCACCGCGGAGATCCCGGATCTGAACGCGGGCGCTTGCCGCACCAAGCCGGACGCCGTCTGGTTGATGGACCGGGCGATCGATGGCGTGACCAGCGCACTGGAGCGAGCACGCGATGAGCTGTGCTTCCGCTGCCCAGTGCGGCAGGCGTGCCTGGAAATGGCACTCGCCGGCGAGGAGCCGGCGGGTGCATGGGGCGGGCTGTACGGCGGCGCGAGCCCGGCGGAGCGCCGCCGTATGACGGAGCTGCGTGACGGGCTGGTGGCGGCATGACGCGCGATCTGGTGGTGCGGTGGAGTACCGGCCTTGCGCCGGTGGGGACGGCCAGCTGCACACAGGCGGCGCGGCGGCGCTTCCTGGCCGAGCTGAAGGTGATGCAGCGGCGCGGCGAGATCGGCACCGTGTGGACGGACGCTGAGAGCGAGGCGGAGGCGCGCCGCACCGGGCAATTCGTGGTGCGCTACCAGCGCCTGCGCGAGCCACGCTCCAAGACGTTGCACTATGGGCTGGCCGCCGGCGCCGGGCTGGCCGCCGTGCTCGGTACGGGCTGGCTGCTGTGGATGGCGCGGCACGTCATCCTGTGGGGCCTGCTGATCGCCGTGCTCGTGGTGCTCATGACGGCGCGCGTGCTGGCGGGCCACAGCCCGGCGTGCGTCGGGTTGCACTGCGGGGGGTGCCGGGGATGAGCGGAATCGTCAGCAAGCTGATCAGCAACGCCGAGCGTTGCCGTGATCAGATCATCATGCGTTCCCCGCTCACGGGCATTGCGGCCACCTTGGCGCAGTGTTTGAAGCTTCAGGAGGAGGCTGGCGAGCTCGCTGAGGCGATGCTTGGCACGCTCGGCCAGAACCCACGTAAGGGGTTCAGCCACACGCATGACGACGTCATGAAAGAGATCATCGATGTCATTCTGACCGCCACAGTGCTTGCCGTTTCGATCGAGACGGCGGAGACGTTCTCCACTCGGTTGGATGAGCGGCTGGACTTTCTCACGGCGCGGGCCGAGCGATGAGCCCCGTATGGATGATCTGCATCCCCACCATCCCGCGGCGCGCCGAGACGTTGCAGCGCGTGCTGCTCGACCTCATGCCGCAGACCGAGGCGGCGGACGCGTGCGGGATGGTGCAGGTTGTAGGTTGGCTCAACGTCGGCACCCCCCGCATTGCGGAGATTCGTGACCGTCTTGTGACCTACGCGGCGGAGCGCGGCGCCGAGTACATCTCCTTCGTGGATGATGACGACCGGCTGCCGGAGTACTACGTGGCGGAGGGGCTGGCCGCCATGGAGCACAACCCCGATCACGTGGGGCTGCTGCTGGACTACTGGAAGAACGGCGAGCAGCGCGCCGTGGTGGAGCACCGCCTCCTGCACCGGCGGTGGCAGACGCTGAAGGCCAACCCGCTGACGCTGGTGCGGGACTTCACCCACATCGATCCGATCAAGGTCTCGTGGGCGCGGCGCGGCCGGTTCGCCGAAGCGCGCCCGCATCAGATGGAAGATCGCATTTGGGCACAGCAGCTGCGCGATGTCGGCTTCACCGCCCGGCGCGGCGCCACAGAGGTGTTCATCAATAGGATCATGTACCGCTACATATGGGTGCCGGACCAGAGCGCGTGGGACACGAAGGACAAGCTGACCACGCTCGGCATCCCGATCCGCCCGTTCATCGCCCACCCGTATTTCACCTGGCACCCGGAGAGTCTGTGATGACCAACTTCAAGGAAGAGCTGGAGAGGTGGGCAACGATGCTGCCCGATCCGGCCAAGCAACACGCCTCGCAGATGATCGCCGGCGCAAGGGCCTGGCCGAAGATCAAGGAACGGCTCACCACTCCGGTCGACGTACCGCCGTGGGTAGGGCCGCTCGACATGTTCGGCATCCCGGTGCACGTCCGCACAGACTGGCCGTCGAATCTGGTGGCCATTACCGACCAGGAAGGTAACGCCATGTCGGCGTGGATCATCAATGACTGACGCACGCATGCTGATCATCGTGCCCACCCGCTCGCGACCGGAGAACGTGGCGAAGGTGGTGCAGGCGTGGGAGGACACGGACGCCTTCCGCCACGCCGACCTCCTGTTTGCTCTGGATGTCGATGATCCAAAGTTCGGCGATTATCGAGAGGCGCTGCTGAACACTCCTGGGCAGGTGCTGCGCTCCGAGCTAATGGAATGGCGCCCCATGGTGAGGAAGCTCGATACGGTGACGCGGTGGATGGCGCAACGCGGCGCGTGGTACGCCATCGGCTTCGCCGGCGATGACCACCTGCCCCGCACGCACGGGTGGGCGGCCAGGTACCTGGAGAAGCTGATCGAGATGGGCACCGGCGTCGTGTCGTGCCCGGACGGCTACCGCGGCGATCAACTCCCGACGCAGTGGGCCATGACCGCGGACATCGTGCGCACGCTCGGCCGGATGGTCCCGGCGCCCGTGGAGCACCTGTACTGCGACAACGCGGTGCAGGACCTCGCGGAGGCGGCAGGCTGCTACGCATACCTGGAAGACGTGCTGATCGAGCACATGCACCCGCTGGCCGGGCGCAGCGAGTGGGACGCGCAGTACCGCAACGTCAATCGCCCTGCGCAGTACCGCCGGGATCAGGCGGCGTACCGGGCGTGGCACGCTGCCGTGGATAGCGGCTCGCTGCATGGGCAGTTGCTCGCAATCCGGGAGCTGCGTGAGGAACGCACGACCGCTACCGCGCCGTATCCCATCACGGAAACCTGTTGACATCCAAGTGACTTCCTGTAGGCTGGGATTCATGACGAAGGAGAAGGCCGTGGATGACCACCTGCTGTGCTTCGGGTGCCTCAATGACGCGATCCGACTGACCAACGAGTTGTGTGACGACTGTGCCGGGCTGACGCCGGGTACGCGGCCATGCAGCAACGAGCGCGAGCCCAACGGTCAGCCGTGCACCGGCACACTGACCTTCGAGTCTGGGGACCTCCAGGCAGAGTGCCCGGTCTGCGGAGCTTGGACGGGACGACTCGCGCCGGGTCATGAGCAGGTCGTCACGGCTACCGGTTCGAATCCCCCCGGGAGCCCGTCGTGATCGCGGTGGAGCGCGGCGCGCTGATCGCGCTGATCAAGTGGGCTCAGTCCATGCCGGTCGGTATGGGGCCGGAGCACGAGACCCTTTCGGATGCGTACGACGCGCTGGAGCACTGCATCATCTTCGACGTCGGCCCGGTCGACCCCGAGGTCCGCGCGGCCTACTACGCGGCCCACGGCCCGCTGACGCCAGGCACCCGCCCGTGCAACAACGAGCAGGAGCCGGACGGTGTGCTGTGCACCGGAACGCTGACGTTTGCGCTCGGCGATGTCCAGGCGAAATGCCCGGCCTGTGGTGGATGGATGGGGCGCCTCGCTCCCGGCCATGAGCGGGCCGTGACGCCTGCCGGTTCCAATCCCGGCGGTGCCTCATGACCGCGGACTTCGAAACCGGCGACTGGGTCACCATCACCGGCCGCATCAAGGAGCTGCACCCGAACCAAGTCGACCTCGGCGTCGAGGTGTTCTCCAAGACCGACCAGTACACCGCGTTCGTCCGCCGCGACCTGTGCGCACCCACCGCCAAGCCGATCCCCGATGAGCCCGCCGAGGGCTCGGTGGCGCTACTGAACGGGGCGACGGCATACCAGCGCATCAGCGGCGTCTGGGCGGCCACCAACGGCGCGCCCCGGGTCTTCTGGGAAACGCTCCAGGAGCTCGGCGAGGTCGAGGTGATCCACCATGCGTAGCCGCTGGCGGGCCTACCTGCCCACGTTCCGCTGGGGTCGGTTCCGGCTGCTCCACGAGGACCAGGACGGCGCGTACTTGCCGATCCGGATCACGCAGATCGTCGGCGGCAAGTGGTGGTCGCTCAGCCTGACCCGGACCAGCCCGGTCCGGAAGGCGGACCCGTCTCCGTTCGGCGAGGCGCTCAACGCGATGACCCGGGCCATGGCAACGAACGTCCGTGACTGGGGAGCCGACCGGATGGACGCCTTCCTGTGGGGCGTGCTGCTCGGCTGGGACTGCGACGAGCAGCACGAACACGACGAGATCGACTGCTCGCTCGGCGCGATGGACGAGATCGCTGCCCGGCACGACTGGGACGCCCGGCAGGTTCAGCGGGTCCGGTCGCTCCACCGGGCCGTCCTGGCGGCAGCCGACCAGCGAACGAGTGTTTCTGAGACGTAGCGCCGCAGCGTGCGACACTCGATCGGTGAACCTAGACCCCTCCACTCTTGCCGGCATCATCACCGCGGTCGGCACCTTCCTTACGGCGATCGCGCTGGTGATCAATGCGGTCACCGCGCGGCGTCGTGACAAGCGGATCGAAGGCAAGGTGGACACCGTGCACACGATCGTTAATCAGCAGCGCACGGACATGCAGCGCTACATCCGGGCGCAGTCCGCGACCCTGAAGGCGCACGGCATCGATCTGCCAGTGGATCAGAGCATCGACCCAGAACAGGACGAGCGCGACGCCGGGTGACGGAGACCTGTTGACATCCGAGTGACTTCCTGTAGGCTGAGGTTGTAGCCGAGCGAAGGAGCAGCGAGATGAGCAACGCGCAGGAGATCGACCGGATGGCGCAGGAGCTGGCCGACCTGAAGGTCAAACTGGACGCGGCGAAGGCCGCGAAGGGAAAGGCGGACCGCGAGGCTCGGCGGGCGGCCCAGAGGGCCGAAGAGAAGGCGCACCAGGATCGTATGCACGCCGAGTACGCCGAGCCGTTCGGCATCCCGCGCGCCGTCTCGGGCAAGGTCTACAGCCTCGCCTGGGAGCACGGCCACGCCAGTGGCTACAGCGAGGTGGAGAACTACTTCCAGGACTTCGCCGGCTTGGCGCAGACCGCATATGAGCAGGGTTGCGCGGACGGCAAGCGCGCCCACTGAAGCACCGAAGCGCCCCGCACCAACGCCTTGACGGAGAGGCTGGTGCGGGGCGCTTCTATGGGGCGCGAGAAGGTCTAGAGCTACGGCGCTCGCACGATGTGGTTGGCCGCGCCGGCCAGCGGACCGGCGTTGAAGTAGGCCGAGACGCTGTGCATGCCGATCGCGTATGCGCCGGCTGCCGGCTGCCACGCCCCGTATGCGTAGGCCGCCCGCTTCTGCATGAGCTTCACTTCGGCCAGTAACGCGCTCGGCACGGCGTAGGCGGTAGCTCCGGCGCCGGCCGCCTCCTCCGGCTTCACCATCCAGCGGCTGTCCGCGTACCACGAGCCGGTCTCTCGCAGATGCTTCAGCGCAGCGCCGCAGTGCGCGTGATCGCTGTTCGGGTCTTCCCAGTGCATCGTGTACATGCCCGGGTGGTCGAGCCCCGCCGCCGCGTCACTGTCCATGAAGTAGCGCATCACCTCTTCGGCGTACTCCGCACTGACCGCGTCCGGGAGATCCTGGCTGCCGTTCAGGTCCATGCCGAAGTGCACCCGATCCTCCGGCACGCCGAGCTGCTCCCAGCTCGCCAGCAGCTCGGCCGTGCGTGCCAAGCCGAACTCCATCTTGCTAAGCGGCTCGTAGCTCTCGTGGGCAGGATCGTGGAAACCGCCCCACCACGGGCCGGTGTGGATCTCGCCGTTCAGCTTCTGGATCACGTTGGACGTGGAGCCGTTGCTCATGAGCACTACGTGCACCTCACGGTTGGCCAGCACGTGGTGCGCCGCCACCTGAGCCATGAACAGCGCGCCGTCATCCTGATGCGGCTCGAAGAAGTAGACCCGTCGCCCGGTCGGATCCCAATTGATCGTCACGCGGCGTGCCCGGCGCGGATCGGGGCGTCTCCGCCGAGTCCGACCGCCACGCCGGTGTCACTGGCCGCCGGCGCGAGCGCGATGCCGAGCGCGGCCAGCACGTACACCGCGATGTCCAGCAGCTCGCTGGCCGTCACGCCACCGATGATCGCCACCGCGAGCGCGCCGAGACCGGCCAGCAGCGCGCCGACCGTGCTCTTGACCCACGTGTGCCCGGGCACCAGCGGCACCAAGTAGACCTGGAGTGCCAGCGTCACACCGATCAGGATCTGCACCCACTCCGGCCCGGTCGGCGCGACACCCTTGTCGATCCACGGCACGAACACCGCCACCACCGCGTACAGCAGCGGGATGAGCGCCACGTATAGCTTCCCCTTGACCATGATCACTCCTGCGTTTCGTTGAGCCCCGTTGCCACCGTGGTCAGCGGGGGGACTTCGATGGAACGATGATCTGGTAGTCCGGCCGCTTCAACGGCGGCTCGCATCCGATCTGGTGGTACCGGCCGCGACGCGCCAGCGTCACCCGCACACCCGCCTCCGTGAGCTGGCCGGCACTCTCTATCGCTTCGATGTCCGCGGCCAGCGTCTCGCAGTCGCGCTGCTCACTCTGCTCCACGTAGCGCTCGGCCGTGCGGTTGATGTAGATGGCGCCGAGCCCGACCACGATCACCAGCGTGGCGGCCAGCAGCGCAAGCAACCAGCCACTGCGCCTCTCGCGCCGTTGCTCCTCCGTCATGCGCGCATCCTAATCGACATTCGTTGATCTACCGGCTGTTCAGGTAGACGGCGAGGCAGGCGAGGAGCCCGGCGCAGGCGATGGCTGCTCTGGCGGCGTAGTAGATCCACCAGCTCCCCTGATCCGCGCGACCGCCTCCGCCCCGAACGGCACTCCCAGCAGCGTGGCCGCCAGCACGAGGAACGTTTCGTTCACGTCGGCCGGCGCCACCATGAGCATCTGCCAGCCGATAATGAACCACGCGCCCACGAACGTCACCACGTCTCGCCAGCGATCCCGCCGTGACGGACGGCTTCCAGTCTGCTGCTCCTGCTGCGTGCCGCTCACTCATGCCAGCCCTTCCCGAATCTGCCCCGCCGATCAGGTCGATCGATCTTACGGGAGCGGTATCAGGAACCACCCGGCTCGCCGCTGCCGTCCGCGCCCTCCGCCATCTGCTCCGTGGCGTCCGCGATGCGGATGAGCGCGCCGCCCGGCAACGTGTCCTGGTCGTACGGCTTGTTGTAGCCGAGAGCGAACCGCAGGCCCGCGGCGAAGGCGTCCCGGTTGGCGCGATCGGCCTGCGTCGCGTTGGGGTCCGCGGGCACGGCGGTGGCGCGCGCGATGCTGGCGAAGTATTCCTGGATGTCCATCTCGTCCTCCTGCTGGTCAGGTGGCATAGGAGCGAGCACGCCCCATGGCCGGGTGTCGTTCTCGGTAGCGGTGAGATAGCGGCCGGAGAAGTGCACGTGATTGGTGTGAGGGTCCGAGCCGACATAGACCACCGGCATGAAGTCGCGCTGTCGGCTGTAGATCTTCCGGTTGAAGATCACGTATTCGAGCCGGCACTTGTCGGTGGCGCTCAGCCACTTCGTCCGCTCTCCGGCGATCACATCCAGGACGATCCGCTGAAACCCCCGCCCGTTCGGCCAGGGGCCGGTGCTGTCGATGTCGAGCGCGTGCACTTCGTTCTTGTCGTCCACATCGTGATCGCGGAGGTGGACGCTGCCCTCGTCCGGCGAATGATCGGAGCGAGACGTATGCGCGCTGTCCCCGATCGAGCCGTCAGCGCCCTTATCCCGACTCGGCGCGAGCTGGTTGAATTCCGCCCGCAGCTCGATCAGGCAGGGAATCAGGACCCATGCCATCAGGTGCGCTCCGGCCAATGCCAGGTGCCGCCGGCCTGGTCTGCGCCGTCGAACAGCACCGACTCATGGAAGAACATGCCGGACGGGTTGAGCACCGCCAGCCCGAGGTTAGTCGGATTCGTCACCTGTGTGACCACAGCGGCGCGGCACTGCGATTCATATGCCTGGCCGCCGTCTCCCCGCGGCGGCGTGCCGTGGCTCACGTAGTGCACGATGCGCCCGACGCTCGGCTTCTGCCAGTTGCCGCCCTGCTCCTGCTCAGCCATGTTGCCCCTCGTTTCGGTAGATCGGATTCATGACCACCTCAGTACCCGCCCCGTCCGTAACGCATCTCGTGCGCCTCGCGCTGCTGGTTCATCGCGCGTTCCTGCGCCTTCCATGCGGCCAGCTGCTGCGCGCGCGACCGGCGGCTGTTCTCGATCGAGTCCCAAATCAGCTTGGTGAAACACACGATCGCCGTGATCACCAGCGCCGTAATGAACAGCGGCCAGATCACATCGTTGAACAGGTCCATCGAGCTCTCCTCGCCTCGCGTGAATGAATGTCACTCACTCTACACCGGCACGCTCTCCGAGCCGTAGCGCGTAGCGGAGCTACCGCTGGACGATCCGAACTTGGTGGTCAACAACGTCTCGAAAAAGTCGTGGATATCCGCCACCTCCTGATCGGTGAAATTGGCAGGCGCGTTCACGGCCACATCTACGGTGATGATGCCGTTGCCGATGCCGTAACCGACCTGTACACCGTTATTGAAAACGGGCTGGCTTGACATGAATTCCTCCTACTGCATGAAGCGGAGCGGGACGGCTCGAATCGCGGGAAAGTTGACGTTGCAAGTAGTAGCCGCGTTGCGCTTCGCCTGGATAGCGAAGGTCACGGCAGCGGCGCCGGCCGGGATGATGACCGGAAGTCGGCTCTGACACATCACAGCCAGCGTGCCGGTGAAGATCAAGTTCTCGCCTTGGCTGAGCGCGTGCCCGTTGCCCGTACTGCCCGCGGCGAACGTCATGCCGCCCGAGCCGGCCACCGAGACAGTCAGCTCTGTTGCGCTACTGGAGATCAGCCATCCCGAAATGATCACGTCCACCAACAGTGCGAAATCGGCGCTCGGGTTGGTAATAGCACAGCTGAGCGGGCTGGACGGCAACGCCGCGTAGCTGCTGGATGTGATGGCGTTGGTGGCGCTGCTGGCCGCGCTGGTGGGCGCGGGGACGGACAGCAACAGATCCAGCTTGTCGGCCAGTGCCTGGAGCTGCGCGGGACCGTTCGGAGCCTCGGTGCTGGCCGGGTACGGGATGTCGAAATTCGTGGTGGTCGGCATGTTGATCTACCTAACGTCGCCATGACAAAGTGAGAGTCCAGGCCGGACCCCATGATCCCCGACCGGCGAAGATCACATACGGACTGCCGTCCGCCTCGTATAGCGCCAGCCCGCCGGACGTGCCGTCCAGGAACGCCTGCCCCCACGAGGTCGGGATCTCCACATAGGTGTCAGTCTGGCCGCGGCGCAGATTCGGCCCGTCCGTGGTGCTGGTCAGAGTCGGGGCGCCGGACGGCCGGAAGCGCTCGGTGACCAGCCGCAGCGTGGTGTCCTGCGCCGCGTTGGTGCCGCCCTTGTCTAGCCGGCGCACCTTGATGGCCGCCCCGGTGCACGTGGCGCCGGCCACCGTGGCGGCCTTGCGGCCGTAGAACGCGCACCCGATGTGATTGCCGTTGCCGCCGTACTGGCCCTGATACGTATCATCCGTATCGGTGCGCCAGCGCGAGCCCTGCCGTGAGCGCGTCTCGATCGGCGTGATCACCATCCGCCCGGTCCGCACACCGATCGCCGCCGGTGGCGCACTGCCGCCCGTGACGGCGGCCGGGGCTGCGGTGCTATACCGCGCGAAGGCGAACCAGGTGGCGCCGGAACGCAGCACCAGCAGCGCATCGCCCACCGCCACCGTGAGATCGCGCGCCACCTCGATCACGGTGGACACGCCGCCGATCTCCGCGGTGCACGTGCTGCCGGATTTGACGGTGAGCGCCAGCGCCTTCTGCGCCGTGGGCAGAAACAGCGGATTCGTCATAGCGACCTCACCCGCAGCTTCATGCTGCCGCCGCCCGCGGTCAGCGGCAGACTCAGCTGCTCCACGATGTACGGCACGCCGTCCACCTCGATACGATCTCCGGCCTGAAGTGCCGGGTGCGGCACCATCTCCACGTCGAACTCCTGCGAGGTGGTGCGTCGCAGCGTATCGAGCCGGCTCCTGGCCGCCGCGTCCGCCTGCGCCTGCGTGGTGATTAGCGGCGAGTCGAAATACAGCGGCACTGGCAGCGGATTGAACGGACCGCCCGAGCGCTTCGGCCCCGTGGTGTCGTACACCACGCCGCGCACCAGCCCACCGTCGGCCAGTGTGCCCTGCGCCACCACGGCGTTGTAGACGCCGTCACGGCTGCTGGTGCCGGTCGCCTCAATCACGGTGCCACCAACCCCCGCGCTCAGCTCCAGCGAGACCGTGGAGGGGTCTGTGGTGGTCGTGACGTACAGGAACCCTTCGCTCGTCACCTCCGCGGTGGCCGGCCAGGCGGCGAGGGTGGCGTTCAGCGCGTTGAGGCGGTCATCGTCATAGTTGACCGAGGCGGGTACCGAGCGATCGGACAGCACCGAGTCGAACTCCACGGTGAGCGCCGGCTCCACCAGGCTCTGAATGGTGCTCTTGAACGTGCCGGACGGCTGGAGCGGATTGACCAGCCGCGCCTCCTGGATCAGCCACAGCAGCCCGCCCGCCTGCACGTTGATCTGATCGCCATTCACCTTGGACTCGGTGATCACGTACCAGCCGCGGGTGAGCCATTCGGTCTGGTCATTGCCGATGCCGAGCCCCACCAGCACTCGCAGGAACTGACCGTTGGCCGCAAACGGGCTGTTGGTCTCGCCGGGTGTGTAGTTGTAGCGGATGCCGTCCAGCGTGCGCTTGGCGATGCGCGGCACAGTGAGCGTGAGGCGCTCCGGGACGTTGCTGCTCCGGTCCACTTCCTCCACGCCGGCCTGCACCGGAATGTCATCGTCCAGCAGCGTCTCGTCCAGCCAGCTCTCCACCCGCAGATAGCGGCGCTGGTTGCCGCGCAACAGGCTTGCCGCCGCAATGTCCGTGATCTCGATCATGGCGTGAAGTCCGCGATCTGTACGGCCAGCCAGGTGGCATGGTCACCGATCAGATCCGCCCACGTCAGCCCGGTGTAGAACGTCACCACGTCCGCCCACGTGAAGGCGCGCGCCGTGAAGCCGTCCGACCATGATTCGGTCTCCGCCACCTCCAGCACCCACGTGCGCCGGTCGTCTGTGCCGTCCTGGCTGAAGCGGTCCTCGCTGGCGCTCAGGATCGCGAGGTAGCAGTCCACGCCGTTGTAGCCGGCCACCGGTGCGCGAAGCTGGAGCACGCCTTCGGTGGCGCTGTTGAGCAGGGCCAGGAAGTTCTCCGAGCTCGACCACGCTTCGAAGAAGATCTCCATCTGGCTCTCGAACTGGCCGACGTCCCCGCTCACCACTACGTTGCGCCCGCCCACCTTGAACAGGCTGGCCTGCGGCTTGTACTCCTTACGCGGCCAGGACACCACGGTGAACTGACTGCTCTCGCCGCTCACGGCGTCCGACAGGATCGGCTTGCCGCCGGGCAGCGAGTACTCCGCAGCGGCGCTCTCATACTCGGCGCTGCTGTTCACCACCGCCACGTAGCTGACACTGACGCCGAACGGGAGCTCTCCATCCACCACCACCAGCCCCGGATCGGTCACCGCGGTATGGACGCCGTCCCGCAGCAGCGTGCGCTGACCGGCCACCACGCGGTAGATCGCAACGTCATCGCCCGGCGTCAGGCCGGTCAAGGTCACGGCGTTGCGCGGCGGGAACAGGTCGTAGGAGCTGATCGTGATGGCCGGCGCCGGGCGGATGGCCAGCGTGATGGCGCGGCCGATGGCCGCCACGCCGCCGGTCACCGTGATGGTGCCCGTGGAGACGCTGGCCGCCGTGGTCTGGATGACGCTGAACAGTGCGGCGAGCATGTCATCGCCGGTGGTCATATTGGTCAGGCCGTCAGCTATGAAGGTGGCAGGCGTGCTCAGCGAGGTGGCATCGTCCTGCTTCCACACGAACTGGAGCACGGCGTGGTTGTCGCCCACCACGGTCACGCCCGCGGTGTTGATGTTCTGCTGGCTGCCGTTACCCGCGGTGTCCGCCACGACTTCGGTCAGCATGTCCTTGGCTACGCCACGCAGCTTGATCGCGCGCGCGTAGGTGTCCGCGTTGGCCACGCCGCCAGTGAAGGTGACCAGCGGCATCGTGTCACCGGTCTGGAAATAGCGGCCCAGCAGCGCGAGGTTCTGATTCTCGGCGATCTTCTGCCAGCCGGTCGGCGTGTTCACCGAGCCCACGCCGTTGTTGCGGATGGCGGCGGCGATCAGTACGAAGTCCCCGGCCAGCAGACCAGACGGCGTCCCGGGCGTAACGCTGGCGTTGTTGCCCGTGGTGGCCGTTCCCAGCGTCTTGTCGGTGATCGTCATACCCGCTTGCCCACCTTCTCGCGGAAGGCGTTGCGCTGGTCGCGCACCTCGATCGCCCGTTGCGTGTAAGAGCGGAACGGCTGGCCGTCCAAGCTGACCGCCACGGAGCTGGTCACCTGCACCGGAGCGGCGCCGCCCACCCGCGAAGTCTGGCCGGGCGCGGTGGCCGCGAAGCTCAGCCCGGCGGCGCCGTATCCGGCGTTTTGGAGCCGGGCGAGGCGCGCCTCCACGGCGGCCAACCGGCTGGCGTTCACATTGATCGTGACGCTCACCGTCTTACCCTTGATCTGCGCGATCTCCTGCCGGGCGTTGCGCGCCTGAGCGGCCACCCCCGCAGTGTTCAGCGTGACTTTCGGCTTGGGGCTCGGGATCTTCAGCAGCTGAGCGGCGAGCGCCGCCGCCTGCGCCTTGGAAGCGCCCATGGAGACGGCGACCTTGATGAAGTTGGCGCGCTGGCTGCTCAGCGTCCCGTTCAGGCTGGTGACGCTGGCGCCGGTCTTGACCATGTTGGCACGCACCGCGTTGTAGGTGTCGGACAGCTGGGAGAGAGATTCGCGGTTCTCCCGGCCTTTCTGCGTGTTGACGCTCAGCGTCTCGCCGTTCTCCTTGGCCGCCTTCTTGGCCGCGTCCAGCGCCGCGCCCGCCTTGGTGGCGTCCGAGAACAGGCTCGCCTGCGCATCGGCGGTCAATTCGGCGGCGCGCGCGTTGTCCTCCAGCGCCTTCGCGTACAGCTCCGCGTCCTTGGCCGCCGCCTCCATCGAAGCGCCCACCCGGATCGCGCCGTCCGACGCGGGATCAACCCACGTCCCGACGCTGGTGCCCGCCTCGTTCAGCTCGTCGAACTTGCGCTTCAGGCCAAAGATGCCGTCCAGCGGAAGCACCTTGTCCACGGCAGCGAAGGCGCTGGTGATGCCGTTCAGCACCGGGCCAATGGCTGTGATGGTGCCGTTGAGCGAACTAAACGCCCGGTCAAGCACCAGCGCGTTCGCCTCGCCGTTCTGAGACAGATCGTCGAAAACGCTCTTAATCGCCTCGCCGGTTCCCTCGATACCCTCGCCGAAGGCGTCCATCACCGGCTCGGCGCGCGAGGTGGCGATCTCCAGACCTTCCAGCAGCGACTGCCCGGCGTTGGCCAGCGAGTCGGTCAGCGGTTCAACGAATTTGGACGTGTTCTGGAAGATCTTCTCGATCGTGTCGCCGGACTCCAGAAACTTCGCTTCCAGAGTGTCGATCGAGTGCAGCACCGGCTGCACGAACGAGCCGGCGCGCGCCGTCAGCCCGCCGAGCAGATTCGCGCCAAGCTGTTCGCCAGCGGCCTTTACCCGGCTGTCCCGGCTCACTAGCGCGATACCGCCGATGATGCCGACGCCGGCCGCGCCGCCCGTGACGGCCGCGCCCACCAGCCCGGACAGCACAGGCAGCGCCGCGGCGATACCGGTGATCAGCAGCGGCCCGCCGAGCTTGCCCGCGTCGCCCACGCCGTTGGCCAGCGCCTTCGCCAGCTTGGGACTGAACGAGCCGATGCCCTTCAGTAGGGACTCGCCGGTCCGCTTGCCAAGGGTGTCGTAGTCCTTCTCGACCTTCTTGCCCGATTTGCGAACGTTCTCCTCGAACTTGCGGAGACCGGCAGCGCTCTTATCGTTGATGACCGCATCGGCTTCGATGTCCCTAGCCACGGCGGATCACATCCAGCGCCTGGTCCACAGCCTCATCCGCGACCTTGATGAACTTCGGCCGGAACGCTTCCCACGGCTTGGTGAAGAACCCCGGCGTCACCTTCTGTCGATACCAGAAACCGCGGTTACCGCGGAGCGGGTGCCGGATCTCGCCATACAAGTCGAGCTTGTTCAGATCGGCCCGGTCGCCGTCACCGGCCGCCCGGCTCACTTTGATCCGGATACCGGCGCTGCGACCGCGCTCCTTCAGCTTGGCGGTGACGCGCCCCTTCGCTACCCATGCGCCGAGTCCACCGCTGGACGGCAAGATAGAGATAGCGCTACGCCGCACGTCTTTGCGCAGCTCCGGCAACGGCTTGCGAAGGTCGCGGCGCAAAGCATTGATCACGTCCCCACGCGCGTTGAAGGCGCGGATCTCGTTGGCGAACGCTTCGAAGCTGGTGCCCACCGCTACCTCCCCATCGCCTGGCTGTGCTCGGCGTGCAAGCCGTCGAACCGTGCTTCCTGCGCTGCCTTCATCTCGTCCAGCTTGTCCTGCAACAGCCAGGTGTCGAAGTCCCGCGGGTGCATCCGCTCCACCTCTTCCAGTGAGAGGTGGCGCTTCCGCGCGAACATGATCATTGTCCAGCGGAAGCTGTCATCCGGCCAGGCGTCGAGCCCTACGAAGGGTCCTCATCCTCCTCGCCGTCCGGCTCTCCTTCCTGGCCGAGCGTGCCCACCAGCTGCACCTGGATGCACAGCTCCGAGTTGAACTTCTGCCAGCCCGCGCCCGGCGGCAGCGTCTTCGTGCGGCGCATCGCATTCCAGCAGAGGTACCGGAGCTTGGTGGCCTGACGGCTGCCGTCCTCCTGGTACTCGTCGGACGCCTCGTAGGCGGCGTGGTCGCGCTGATCGGTCAGCACGGTCAGCACGTCGGTCAGGCCTTCCATCTGAACTTCGAACTTGAGTTGCAGCGTCTTCACGGGTGAGCCCCTTTTTCTACCGTTGATCTACCGTCAGTGTTCCGTGCGCCTGCCACCTCAGGACAGCGGCACCTGCACCGGCTCGCCTTCCAGCTCCAGCACCATCTCGAACTGCGCGAAGGCGCCCTGATCGCCACCGATGGGGCCGGGCTTGGCGCGCACCGTGAAGGTGTACTGCGGCTGGCCGACCACGTCCTTGAGCGGCTGCCAAACCACGTCCAGCAGGGCGCCGGGCTCGCTGTCGTTCAGTAGCTTCAGCAACCCGCCGGTTGCCAGCTTCTGGATGCCGGCGATCTCCCACGTCCAGGCCGCGGAATCGACATCGTTGATCGTGCCGTCCGGCACCAGCGTGCGGACCGTCTGTGTGGGCACCTCCGGCACAAGCCGGGAGCGCGTCATCTGATTGGCGTAGTCCGTGCCTTCGATGAGCACCTCGGAGTCCTTCAGGACACCGAGATAGTTGGTTGCTGCTGGCATCCCTCAGTCACTCCCTACCAATGATCATCAGTGCCGGAAAGTCTTCCAGCACTTCGGGGCCGATCGTGTCCACGTGAATCAGGTGCGCAAGCGCGTCCACCAGCGGCCAGCGGTGGTCCTCGATCCACGCCTCACGCGCCGCTTCGTCGTCCGGCAGCCGCACGATCACCGCCCATGCCGACTCGAAGACACCGGGCGCGACTCGTGTATCGAGCGCCCAGCGCGGCCAGGCGTCTCCGACGTTGCGGCTGAGCGGCTGGCGCTCGAAGCCTTTGACGCCGCTCACCGTGTCCAGCGCCGCTTTGATCGCCGGTCTGATCTCGAAGCCCATGGCGCGCTACCCGACCGGCGTCTTGAGGAAAGGCTGCTCCAGCTCGCGCGTGCTCCAGTCGCGGCCGGGCGGAACGGTAGACGGCAGCGCGAAATCGCCGCTCTCCCGCGGCTGCTCCGTGAACTGACGCCGCATGTACAGCAGCCGGGCGGCACGCCGCAGCAACGCCTCCCGCAGATCCACCGGGTACGCCACCGGGATGTTGCAGCGCCGCCGCTGCGCCGTGCTGGCCGCGGCCAGCTCCTCCGTCATCTCCTGCGTGGTGAAGCTGTGCGCGCCGGTGCCGCCGAGCCAATCGGACAGCTCGGTCGGGGTCGGGAAGCTGGCAGCCACCGAGACCGCCGAGACGAAGGCCTGTGCCCACGCCGTGCCGTCCGCCACTGTGCTGGCCGTGGCGACCCAGCGGCCGGCTGTGGACGGCGCGACCACCGCGCGGTAGACGTACTCGGCGAACGGCGCGACCGGCAGCGGGCCGTCCCACGCGGTGTACTGCGTGAAGATCACGGCAGGAGTGAGCGTGGTGCCGTCCGGCTTCGTGACCACCAAGGTCGGTAGCTCACTCGCCTGGACATCGATGATCCACTGCATGCCGATCACGAGATCGGCTGCCGCGCTGCTGCGCACCTGGATCGCCACCACGCTCACCTCCTTCCGCTCTCGCTGGCCCGCACCGGGCGGGGCTCAATCACCCGGCGCGGGTGACTGTCGTCCGCTCGATCAGGAGCCGACCGGGTCGTGCACGATCTGCCGGACGCCGTTGATGTCCGTGTTGGCGAGCGCCACGTCGCCGTAGATGCCCATGGTCACGTAGGCGAGCTGCGTGACGTTGTTGGTCTGCACGGTGGCGCCGAAGTCCCAGTCCAGCCGGTCCGGCTCGGACGCCCAGCCCAGCACCTTCGCCGGGTCGAACAACCACGAGTTGGTGGGGTTGGTCTGGCCGGCCGCGCCGAGCGCCCACGCCGGGACGAACACCGTGCCACCAATCTCGATGGTGGAGTAGAGCGCCCGCGTGGTGCCGCTGGCGTTCATCGGGTTGATCATCGGGTAGAGCTTGCGGCCCGTGGTGTCGGCAACACGCGCCAACAGGCGGTAGAGATCCTGCTGCGCCGCCGCCGCGCTGAAGCGGTTGCCGCCCCGGGCGAACTGAAGATCGGCCAGCGCCGCCTCCAGGTCAGCCACCGAAGCACGATCCTCGGTCGCGTCGGACGCCCCGGTCGCCACCGTGAGCGTGATGTCCGTGGCCGCCGTCAGCGTGTTGAGGAACGTGGCGACCGCACTCTCGCGCGCCTCCACGTAGCTACGCAGCATCTGGTCCCAGATGATGCCGGAGATCTGCGGATTGCCGCCACGCCGGATCGCCTGCCGCTCGATCTCCACCTTGCCCCACAGCTGCGTGGGCGTAATGGTCTGTGTGGTGACGGCCATGGCGCCTGGCGCAGGCTCGGTACCCGCGGTCGCCGCGGCCACCAGGCCCGAAGCGGAGCTGAACTTCGGCACATCGAACGGTGTGCCGTCTGCCAGGGTGCCCGCGTTCACCATGTCCCACAGCGGAGACGTGAAGTCCATCTGCGGGACCCACATGTCCGGACGGTCCTTGTTCGGCGTGACGCTGGCGATATTCGCCACGCTCACCGCGAAGGTGCGGCGCACCAGGTCGTTGACGCGCTTGAGCGCGCCGTCCAGGTCGACGCCGCTCTTCTTGTTGATCACCGCGTACAGGTCGGTGGAGAAGTCGTACTTCTGGCCGACGTGGAACACGTGGCGGCCGGGCTTGCCCTCGAAGGGCCGCTCGTAGCTGAAGCGATACGGCAGCGGCTCGGCCACGAAAGCGCCACCCACGTTCGGGACGATCTCCTGCGTGGTGGGGTCCACCACGGCGCGCGGCTCAGCGGGCGCGGCCGGAGTGACGGCGCCGTCCTGCACAACCGTGGTCACGTTGTCGTTCTGCCGGGTGGCGTTGAAGATCTTCAGCATGTCGTCCACGCTGAAGCTGGCCGCCGGCGCGGCGGCAGCGCCCGAAACGGGCGGCGCGGCGGGAACCGCGGTTGCCGGGGGCGGAACGGGGGTGTTGGTAGAACCGGGCGCGGGAGGGGCTGCCGCCGGCGTGGCCGGTGCCGTCTCCGGGTTGATGTCCGGCACAGCCGGCTCCTCTCCTTGATCGCTCGCCCGCACAGACGTGAGGCGAGAGTCCTTGAACGCGGGCATGGCCGTCATGCTGACTTCCGCCGCGAACGCGTTGGTGATCAGTTGCACGCCAGGCTTGTCGGGATGCGGGGCGAAGTCGTTCTGCGTCCAGTCCGCTCCCACGCTCAGCCCGTCCAGCGTGCCATGCTCGGCCAGCGCCAGCGCCCGATCACCTTCCGGGCCGGGGGCGATGCTGAACGTGCCCACCAATCCGGCGTCGGTCTCTTCCAGGCTGAGCGCGTAGCCGTAGGCCTGACTGTTGTCGTGGTCGCGCAGCAGCTTGACGCGGCGCAGATCACCCCACTTCAGCGAGCCGCGCGCGAACTCCCACAGCCGTCCGGCGTGCCGCGCGCTCTGGCCCCACGGGATCACCAGACCGGTGATGGTGCGCCGCCGCTGGTCGACGGCGAACGTTCCGCCGTCACCCTCGAACTCAAGATTGACGCGCGTCACTGGTGCCCCTTCCGGCCGCTTCGATCTCGGCGATGGTGGCCGGCGAGACCGGCACCCGCGGGGCGGGCGGCGGCGCAGGCGGCTCGGCCGGGGCGGCGCCCGGCGGCAGCCCTTCCTCCTGGCCGATCCACGCCGTGCTCATCACGCCCATGTCGTGATAGGCCTGCTGCACCTCGACACGAGTCTTCGGGTCGGCCTTGAGGTAGTCGTTCAGGTTGAACCGGGCGCGCACGCCGCGCTTGGTCACGTCCGGCATGCTGAGCCGCTGCGTGATGGCGGAGATGTACGGCGCCAGCAAGTCATTGATCTTGTTCTTGCGGCGATCCGTATCGTTCTGGTAGACGCGGCTGGTGGTGTTGACGCCCACCTCCTCGGGATCGAGCCCGATCGCCACCGCGAGCTGCTTGTCTACCGCGGCCATGAGCGCCACCAGCTGGAGCTCGGCCGGGGTCGGCTGCTGCACCGCGTTGTATTCCAGCGCCGCGGGGACGTACGCGGTGCTGCTCTCCTGCCGCGCCTCTCGCCAATCGGAGATGAATGCGCGGATCTTGTCCTGCGCCGTGCCGTTCTCGTCATCCACGAACGGATCACCGTTGGCTGTGTCGCGCGGAGCGAAGTAATCGGCAGGCCGCGGATTCTCGGCGTACCGCGCCGCGGCCAGGTCCAGCGCCATCGCGCGAATCAGGACGCGGCGGATGACCTTCATGAACGCCGGGTTCGGGGAGTCGAAGCGGATCACCCGGTTCCACGGGACCGGCTCGCCCTTCATGTACACCACGCCCGTGGTGGGCAGCTCGCTCGGCAGCCAACCCTGGTGGTACCCGGGCGGCGGCGTGAGGCTCACCTGAGAGGGGTCCATCCGGATGGCGCTGGCCGGATAGCCGCCAGCGTCAACCTGTGTGATCTTCCACCAGGCCACGGCGTCAAAGAGGAGATCTTCCACGGTTTGCGCAAGCGTGACGACATTGGCCACATTTGGATCGATCTGCCTGAATAGCGGATGATCAAGCACTTCGTTGCGCGCATTGATCGCTTCCAGCGGCAGATTCGAGATCCCGCAGATGGCGTTGCGCCCGCGGAGCACCGCCGGGATCTCCATGGCGTCCATCCGCCCGGAGACCGAAGTGCCGCGCCCGTTCTGGCCGAACATGCCGTTGATCAAGATCGAGTAGGCAGGCGACTCGTAGCCGTACGGGCTGGCCGCGAACTGTCTGCGCTCGGCCGCGGGCACGGAGAAGGAACGCTTCACCTTCCGCCAGAGAGCCCCCATGCTGCGGAAGCGTACACCGTAGGCACGCGCTTATGATCAGCCGCCGCTTACTGCCCGACGCCGGACATGAAGAAACCCCCGCTCCGGCGGGGGTTAATCCTCTATTGCTTGACCCATCCGAACCGCTCGTGATGCTCAGTTGGATAGTCGCTGTACAGGTGATAGAAACCCCCGTTCGGCGCGAGCCACACGCCGAGGTAGGTCGGCAGTTGCTCGCCGGTCTCATACGCGATACCCCAACCCGAGGCGTGCGCCGACTCGTCCACTTCGTCCGTCCGGACCGCGCTTGCCGATTCGGCAAGCGCGATCCACGTCCGCGCGCCGGTCATCGGTTCTTCAGCCAGTTGCGCATCTGACGTTCGATCTTGGCGCGGCTCATGTTCGTCGTGCTCTCCGCCTCGGTGATTGACGCATCAAAATCCGCCGCCCAGTACGTGAATCCATACACATCGTAGAAGTTGCTCGGGTGCTGGTGAATCGTCAGCTTGACCCAGGCGGTACCAGCCTCGTTAGTGACCTTCTGGCCGATCTCGAACTTGGCGGAGATCTTGCTCGTCTGCGTCATACCCATAGCCTACACGAAGTCACTCAGAAGTCAACTGGTCCGTCAAAGATACCCGGCCCGGTGGGCAAGATGAACCGCATGGCTGGAAGTGCGGGCGCCGAGCTTCGCGTAGATGCACTTCATGTGCGACTTCACGGTGTCCTGCGTGATGTGCAGCTCGCGTGCCACTTCCTTGCGAAGGCGGCCGGCCGCCACCAGGCGCATCACTTCGCGCTGCCGCTCCGTCAGCGGGGCGATCACTTCACCACCACCAGCCCGCCCACGGCGTGCAGCGGCGGCGGCATCGTGCGCGCCAAGTGCGTGGCGGCGGCCACGCCGTAGGCGGCGTCACAGTGTCCTTCGCCCTTGCGGCTGAAGCGCCACGTCGCATCGCCGCGCCACAGCTTTGCGCTGCCGAGCACCTGCTTGTCCAGCAGCTCCTGCTCCGGCACCGGGCTGTGCAAGATCATCCCGTCATCCACCATCTCCGCGAAACCCATACACACCGCCTGCACCTCGCTGCCGATCGCCTCCACCTGCACGCCCGGACCGAACTTCGCCACGGCGGCCGGGCCGGTGAGCTCAGCCGCTACCGCCTCGATCGGGGAGCCACGAAGCCAGCCCACCTTGCGCGGCCGGACCTTGCGTACCCATCCGGCCAGCTCCCGGCGCAGATGAGCAGCCGCGCCCATGCCGCTCCAGCTGGTGAGTACCTCCACCCGCACCTTGCCGTCCTCCACCATGGCGGCCACCGAGATGGAGGCATGGAGGCGATCCGGGCTCAGCTCCGGCACCAGCGCGAGGCGCCCGCGGTAGTCGGCCAATGTGCCGTGGCGCGCGCCCGCCTCCCAGCCGTCCGGGCTGACAGCCGCATCCAGAGACGGCACGTACATGCACATGATCTCCGTGCGGAAGCCGGCGATGCGCTCCATGTCCCCGGAGTCCGCCGCGGCCCGCGCTTCGGCCAGCAGACTGGAGCCGCGGATACGGCCAGGGCGGTTCATGTTCGGGTTGGCAGCCGCGAGCGCGTACGGGTCCGTCATGGCCGCGGACTTCCAAGCGCTCCACTCGAACAGCCCCAGCTCCTCATCGATGAGCGGCAGCCCGTCTTGCTCCGCCTCGATGTTGGCGATGCCGGTTTTGCGCAGCTCCAGCAGGACGGCGCTGGCCTTGTCGCCCTGGTTGGAGATGAGGAACGCCTGCGCATACGGCCGGGCGTTCATGGTCGGCAGCGCCGCGTTGTACGCGTTCCAGTTCTGATGCTCGCGCAGCTCGTCAACGATCAGCCGATCAATCGAGCCACCACGCGCGCCGCGCCGGTTGGCCGCCGCGGGCCGATACTTGCTGCCGCCGGTCGTCCGCCAGAACGGATCGTTGTTGTCGCGGCGGACGTGGCCGAACTCGGCGGCCAGCTCTGGCACGTCCAGCGCCATCTCCTGTGCGTCGTTCCAGACCTCGCGCGCCGTCGCGACCGTGGTGCTCTGGCCGACAATCAGCTTCCAGCACTCCACGAACAGCCAGAAGAGCGTGAGCACCTTGAGCAGCGTCGTCTTGCCGTTCTGCCGCGCCACGATCACCAGCAGCTTCTTGAACCGCGGGCGGCCGTCCGGCAGTAGCTCACCCGCATGAATGGCGAGCCACCGCTCCCACGGATCGAGCGGCATGCGCAGCACGTGCTCCGCGAACACCGCCACGTCGAACCCGTAGCTCGACGTCGGAGTGAGCGCGCAGGAGCAGCCACAAGGCCCCGGCGCTCCGGTGACGAGCGGCTTCGGGTAGAGGCGCGGTGTCGTGCTCCCGAGCACGTGCTCCGGATCGACCGCGTCCACCGGCGCCATGAACGGCGGACTCACCCCCCGGCGCCCTTAGTGCGCTCCGTCGCGCCACCGCGGAGCAGCGTCAGCGCCGTCTGCACGTTGCCGCCGATCGGCGGCGCGCCGGACTGCCCCGCCGGCGCGGCGGCCGGTAGGCGGCCCGGCTTGCCGGCGCTGTTGGTGGTGAGGTCCAAGCGCTCCAGTGCCGTGAGCAGCTTCGGGCCGAGATCGCTGGCCACGCTGTGCTCGGCCAGCGCGGTGCGCACCGTGTCCCACGCGCGCTCTATCTCGCGCTGCTCCGGAGCGGGGCGCACCATGCCGATCTGGTCGTCGATGAAGCGCTGGAGCACGCGGATGGCGGTGGCGTAGGTCTTGGTCGGAGCGGCCTGATCGATCAGGAACGCGTAGTGCTCCGCCAGCGCGCTGGCCGCCGCGTACCGTGCTCCGTGCTCCGCTTCCACCAGGGAGTGTTCCACCTGGGAGAGCAACGTGTCGCGCTCCGGAGTGCTCTCGTCCTGCTCCGCGTGCTCCAGCTCGCTCATGCCTGCTCCGTCTCCTGCTCTCGCTCCGCCGGGCGAGCGATCATGTCGTAGCCGGTACCGACTCCCGGAGTATGCGTGATCATCACCTGAACGGGCGGACCCCACTGGCCGAGCATCTCCAGCAGCAACGGGTGCGAGATCTGTACCAGTACCGCATCCGAGTCAGCGCCGAAGCCGTCACCTTCCTGCGCCTGCGGAAGAGCCATGTCGTCAGTCGTGAGCATTACGTCGTATGGCAGCTGAGCACGCAGGCGATCGCGGAGCTGTTGCGAATACTCCAACGTCGTATCGTCCGGCAACCGATCCACCACCAGGAGTGGACGCCCCATACCCGGAACGTTGGCGAGAATGCGCAACCTCATGCTTGCGGCGCTCCGTCCTGCTCCCGCGCGAGATCAAACACCGGAGTGCGCTCCGGAGCGCAGATGCGCTCCTGTTCCAGACGGTTGGCAGCGGAGAGCAGGCGGCTGGCGCGCTCCCGGAGCAGCTCCGGATCCACGTTGCCCGGCAGGAACAGGGACGGCGTGATCGTGATGGCCCGGCCGACCTCGGCGTGCAGCTCGATGCCGAACACCTCATCGTCGGTGATGCCGTATGTGTCGGCCAGCGCCTTCAGTGCCGCGCGCACCGAGGGGTGATCGTCGCCGTGCTTCAAGATCTTCGGCTGAATCTGCACGCCCGCGCTCCTTGTCTGCCGCGTCACCAAGTTGACGTGGATGTCCCGATGCGCCATGACGCGCATCGTACCGCGCGCTTCTAGTACTCACTCACTGTAGTTTGCTCACCGAGAGTGACAGGATCACGCTCCGGAGAGGGAGGATGG
>Ga0247756_1000008_pt1 | contig 32858 bp, 17 predicted proteins | sample UWRJL066202C4_FD_180949 | JGI IMG/M metagenome (GOLD analysis project Ga0247756, IMG submission 180949) | Plant litter microbial communities from Arlington Agricultural Research Station in Wisconsin, United States - UWRJ-L066-202C-4 | ecosystem: Environmental > Terrestrial > Plant litter >...
CTAAAGATGTACTTGTTAGCGAACTTGTCCTTAACAAGCGGATTGATCTGCAGTATAGGAATGCCTGTATCCTTATCCACCTGCAGGTGAGTACCATTGACATGCACGAAGTCTTCCTCCTTTACTTCAGCCCGTAACTCGAATGGAAAGTGCTGATAGTACTGGATCATGAAAGAAGTAACTGCCTGGTGTGCGAACTGTGGATTGCTGAACTCACGCATCATGCCTCTGATCACTGTATCAAATCCCATATGAATAAGTATAGCCGGTGGGATGAACTGCACAAATGAATTAGGTGTAGTGATACCGCCACTGAGGAACGCATATAGAATGAGCTTCTTTGCAATAGCCTTTATCTCCGGATCGGGAGAGTAGTACATCTCTGCCAAGCTCATAGCGATCCTGTGGTTCACATTCTCCTGGTACCCGAAAGTGTTATTGTATATAACAGAGGAAGGTGTCTTATAACTTGTATTGGCAATAGCTGTCAATGCTTCCAGCACATCATAATCCAATACATACTTGTTACCGGTATTGGGATTAACCTTATCCTCCAGCTCCATCAACTGCTTGGATAAGCTCACCGGTGATTTGAATAGTTCATAGCCTTCGTTATATGGAATGTCCTTATGCGGCCGTGTGATCAACTCGATACCGTATCTCTCGAAGAGTGCATACTCATCCGGATTAGATATCAAGCCGGCATACAATGCCGGGTTAGAGAAGAGGAACGAAACCATATTGGTGTTGACCTTATTGAATACCCTTTCATATTCAGTTACTCCAATCTTGGATATGTTACTTGGATTAGGATTCAGCCCTATGCTTGTAAGGAATGCCTGGCTGCGAGCCTGCCTGAACAATGGAGTAAACTCAGTAAAGACTGATCCCTGCAGGGAATCGATCATACGCTTTGATGGTTGCAATCCATAGAACTGACCGAAGCTCATCATTGTTGGTCTGAACTCTTTAGGACGACCCACCTGGTTTGCCCACTTGTAATCTATTCTATGCAGCCCACCAATAAGAGGAGCTGATGAACTGAACTTGCCATTATCATTATTGTAAGTGAACAAGGCTTTGAACATCATGTCCTGCATATCCATAGCAGCGAAGGATGTCTTCAATCCTTTGGTATAGGCAGCAGTGCTATTCTGTACACTGAATAGTTGTTTACCCGTTGTCTCCGCAACGATATAACTTCTGAGTGCTTCCAGCTGGCGAAGGTTATAGTCTTCATCCTTTGGAACCAAGCCGGCACGTTGAGATACTCCCAGCAAGAGATCCTTTGTATTCAATGTGGCCTTGTTGTCAGCATCTATAAGGTCCATGACTGACTGCGTAAGTATAGGGAATGTCCGGTTATCTTTAGGAAGGCCATTATATACATTCCATATTCTGGCTGCATCATAACCATAGCCTGCTGCGTATTTACCCAGTATCCGTACAAGAGCGTCAGTAGCTCTTTCCTTATTCTCAATATTGTAATAGTTGGATGTTGCCAGTACATACTCATTCACTGAATCTTGTTTCAGCAACGGTACGATCTCATCTACATACCCAAGCCTTGCAAGCGCAACAGCTGCGTTCAATGTATTGGGAGTGATAGATGCTTTATCGATCAATGGATTCTTCTGATGATCGAGTGCCGCCTGCAGTATGGATTGAATGACGGTTGATACATACACCTTCTCCCCTGCATCATTAGTGACCCATACTCTGTCCAATCGGTAGCGACCATCTTCCGGAGCTTCATAGATCAGCTTCTTCTTTGTAGCAAGTCGGTAAGGATTATAAGTTCCAGGATAACTGCTATTGCTGCGATTGGCTTCATCCTCCTGCTTGAGTCTTCCCTTACTATCATTGAACCGTAGTTGATACGCTCTTCTATACTCTTCAGCAAATGCCATCTGGTTAATGAACAGATTCCAACGCTGTCCCTGGTATTGTGATATCTGAGCATTGGCAGCTCTTGCTATTACCTCTGCAGCAGAAGCATTGGCAAGCCTTGCATTGTTGAATGTATTGAAGGAAGTAATAGAGTGATACTTGTTATCATTGAGTGCTTCATTGATTGATACGGTATCCTTCTTACCCTTCTCATCTATGGAAGGAAGCATCTTCCTTTCCACTTGATCCTGTAACCAGGCAGAGCTTGTAGGAGTAACCATTTGCTTCAATGTCTTGAAGTCGCCCAATGTGATATTGAAACGATCGATCAATGCATTCTCCAAACCATACATTGATTGCTTCTCATAGATGCTGGCTTGCGCATAGTTCCTGTCAAAGCCATCCTTGCTCATGAACTCATCTTCCATAACCCTGATAGATTCAGCAATGGATTTAGGATCTGATTGCTCTCTCAGGTCAGCAAGGTCTTTGAGATTCATCTTCGTACCATCATCCATTTGACCTATTGCCTGCAGCATCTGATTGAAGTCCTGCTCCAAACTCAGGTTGCCTGCTTTGGCCTGCTTCAACCTGTATCGCAATTCACGATACTCTTCCGTCTTCATTAATTCATTCTTGGCAAACTGTCTCTGTGCATCGTCTGATTGGAAGTCCTGTCTATCCTGTGAAGGATGAAGTACACTTTCAATCTTCTGCAGCTGACCAACCTTATTGATCTTATAATGGTACATGTAACTGTACAACTTATCATAGTCAAAGTCAGCACCGATGATCGCAACAACTTCCGGAGCTGTGGCAATACCATCACCGTAGCCTGGTCGAGTGAACTTCACTGCTCTCATCCGTATAGATGAGTTAGGACCGGTATTAGGTACACGGAATGCTGAGAACTCGAATAACCTTTTATCGAACATATCTGCTCTTGGAGTACCGTCCTCATTGACATACTTATCATAGTCCAGCAACTTACCGGAAGCATCTTTGAACATCCATGGCACAATAGCTTCTGCAGGTGAGAAGTCGTAGTACTCTACGATCTTGGTATGCTGATCCCATTCCTTGTGTATCTCTTCAGGAGCGAAGTCCTTCATAGCTGCCTCTGCAGAATCATATTGCTTTGACTTACGAAGATGCACACGATAGCTCTTCAGCTGAGAGTCTGCAGTGAACTTGCTCTTATCAATAGTGTACACGCCGGCAGCAGAGTATTGAGTGAATGCGCCACCGGGTAATGTAAGTTTATAGAAGATATCCTTCAGCTCTGATAATAGAACTGACTGGATACGTTTACCTGCAGTAGTGAATGACACTGGTATAGGCAATACTTCATCACCATTCTCCTCGATGACATTCAGGTATGATGCTGCAACAGATCCAATACCGAATTGGTTAATGGCCTGTGACTTCATCTTGGAAAGGAACTGTCCAACAGAATCAATGACCATACCTCTCTCATCCCTGGTCAAACCAAGCTCATACATCTTATCAGTAAGTCTGCGCTTAGCGATCTCAGTAACGATACCCACTACACTATTCTGAAGTACATTGGAAGAGATACCTGTACCTGTTTCCTGTATCTCGATCTCATTGCCATTATCATCATATATCACATCGGAGTCACCTACCTGCATACGTCCGAATGTGATATCACCACGCTGACCGTATCTATATGAAGCAACAGCATTCAGGTCAGCAAGTACATTACCCTGTGCAGTGATCGTAGCACGTTTGTCTTTCTCATCGGGTGCCTGCAACTGCTCACGAAGCCATCCCCTGTTCAACTGCAGTACTCTTGTCTTCAACAGATCTCTTGTAGGCTGACCATCTTCATCGATCACCTTGGCAACAGAAGAGAAGCCAGTCTTAAAGGAACTGCCTGGTAAAAGAACAATACCGGGAGTGGGCTCTTCCTTATTGCTGCCGGCATACTCGATCTTTTCGATCTCATCGACCTGCTTACGCAATGCATCAAGCACTGTGTTCTTGAACATATCCGGTAGCAATGGCATCTGGCTATCCTTGATGTAGCTGTATATATTGGAGAATGAATCACCAACACCTACAATGTTATTGCCTGCATATACATACTTCAGGATCTTAGAACCAATAGCCTGCTTGCCTTTATCATTGGTATAGTAGTAATCCAGTGTATCGAAGTATTCCTTCTTTGTGATATCACCTTTACGATATGACCTGTATAACCATTCCCTGGTTGACATATAAGAACCACCATCAGTGATCTTATCTTCCATCCTGTCCTTGATTACTTTCCATGCCTGATCGCGATCGGCTTTCGGCTGTCCGTAATAGAAGGACATATAATCGAAGATCCTTGCAGGATACTTACCATTCGTTGTACCGATATTCTTATCAAAGCCTGCAATGAACTCTTTCTCGTGATCGTACAACTTGATGCCTTCGATTGATATCTTGATATCACCATTACGTATATCCTCGAATGGTAACACACGCACTGGCTCATTATCGGCAAAGTAGTTGACCTTACCCGGGCTCACCGGTCCTTTCATCCTCTTCTCGAATACATCTTTGAACTTAGCATAGCTGCCCTTGGCTTCCATTACTGCAGGGTCAGCCATGATAGAGAACAATGAACCGTAGAAGATCGCATGATTGATTGCCATGTCACTGACCAGGTAGCGCATGAACAACTCCGGATATGTGGATGCTTTGATATCCTGCTCTCTCACTTGTTCCTGTTCAGCAATGAATACTGCAGCTTCCTCATCCGTCATACCTTCTTTCTTGAGCTTATCCTTCTGGTACTTCTTCTCGATGGGCAACTCACGCATAGTAACGCTTTGTGGTACTCCACCGTTCTCTTCCAGATTAACTACTCGTGCATGCTTCTCGAATAAGCTCTTCATTGCACCGGTAGCAGCCTTATCCAGCAAGGTAGGATTAGCAGAACGCTTGACTGTCTTCGTTCCTTCAGCTGTAGCTGTACCTGCTTTGGTTTCAGTTATAGTAAAGAAGCCCGGACCCATCTTCTCCAGATCACCATAGGCATCATCAATAAGTTCATTCAGGTATGTATTGACGAAGTTGTTGAAATGAGTTTTGAGCTTTGCCTCATTGGGATTACCTGCATCATCAAAGAAGCTCTTGCGTAATCCTGTCTTTGACTTACTCTGATAGATGCCACTGTTGTTACCCTCATACATCGTAGAGCCGAACATGAATAGGTTGATACCGTTGCCTGGTGAAAGCACTCCCTTATCAAAGTTGAAGTGACTTCCCATTGTATAGGTCTTGAAGGCATATTCGATCTTCTCTTCATTGGTACGTTCAGTACCATCAGCCTTCTTACTGTTGATATCATCCCATATCTCGAAGGTTTCATATATCCGCTGCAGCTCACCGGTGAAGATGCCCAACAGATGCTTATAAGCAGTATTCACTTCTCCGTTCCTGGTCAACTCACTCATGGATACTCTGTACTTGCGAGTACCGTCAGGAAGTATTGTCTCGATGAAGTCAATAGGAACTGTCTGCTTATCGAAGTTGAATATCGGCATGATGGATGAATCAGAATGTGTAGTGATGTATCCACCTTTATTACGATGTGCCGTTTGTGTCTCGTTGTTATAATAGTTATTCCATAGCAGTAGCTGAGACTTGGCACTGTTAAGGTTGTCTGGTTCCACTACGGAATAGTTATCGATCTTACCTGCATCCACATAATGCAAGGTGAATGCATTGAGTGCATCCTTTGAATTGAGTAACTGCTGAACAAATACATTATGCCTTCCCATAGCAGTCGTACCTATCTGCTGCAGGTAACCATTACCACTATCCTTCAGCTTGGTGATTAATGTAGACAGGCCATTGGGATCTGTATAAGTATATTCAAGGTCACCCTTCGCATTACGGATAGTTGAATTGATATAGGAACGCCACTCACTTCTGGAATGCTTGGCAAATGGATCAAGTCCTGCCAGTGAATGCCCGAATGGGGTTTCTATATTAATGGTCTTCTGTGTCTCCATGAACTCACCACCATCCTCATCTATATGTTCCTGCTGTCCTACATGGAATGCTTTAGGTTCCAGCAATGGGAAGATGGTACGCTTGCCGATCTTATCAACTATAAACCGGTTGAAGTCTTCAGCTCTTGGATCATACCGATTATACTTACGGCGCTGTGTCCTGCTGCCAAGTGGATTATTCAGATCCTGCAGTACGGTCCAGCTCTCTGATGCCTGCTCCGATAACTGAATACCTACCCGGTTCATTTGATCAGCCATTATCTTGAAGTATATCGGAGAGTAGCTGCCACTGTCTTTAGGAGCACCAGGATCACCGGAAGTAACACCCTTCAGTGATGGACGTGAGAAGTAATCAATGTTCGCTACGATCTGTGCAAGGATTGAATCCTTCAGGTACTTGCCCTGTTCCTTCTTTCCTTCAAAGAGAGATTCCATGCTCTTGTCAACAATGAGATTATCTGATTGGAAGAGTAGCAGCATCTGTGATGCCATACCCTGTCCGATCTTTAACCTGGTTCCATTGATAACAAGGTTACCATTCTCAAATTCAAATGCTACTCTCTTCTTTGTATTGCCTTCAGCGATACTCTTCAGCTCGTTATATAACCATTCGGTCTGCCATGTAGTAGGATGCGTAGACTCATCGAAGTCTGAAGGCAATGTGAACTTGTGTGTATCATAGCCCACACCCTTCTCAGTATAGTTAATTGTCAGCTTCCTTGGAGTAGCTGTATGATTCGTACTGCGGAGATTGCCATCTTTCTCATCCAGCTTGAACAGTGTTTCAAACCGTGAACGGAACAGGTTCTCCCATTGCTTGATGATGTTATTCTTTACACCAAGCCTTGCTGCATCAATGACCTTTGCTGTATCTACATCACCATGATCATCGGTATCCACCTTCAGGAACTTCATATCACGGCGCTGCTTGAGTAATGCACTCAACTGATGGCGTATCTGATTGGATGTATCAGGAGATGTAGCCTCGATATCTTTTAATGTCTGCATCACTGAACGGATAATAGGATTGTTCTGATTCATCTCATCCAGTTTATCCATGAAGCGTTCAGGTGCCACACCTTCAAAGTCTATATACAAGCTATCCAATACTTCATCCACTGACATGTATTGCTTCATGCCGAACATATTGGATACACCAGGGAAATGCAATTCACCCTTAACAATGCTGCGCTGCAGCTCTGGTATACGACTCAGGAATATCTTAGCTCTTGTACCGATCGTTGACTTCGGATTGATCTTAACAGAATAGTTATCCTGGAAGCGAACAGAATAAGGCTGGTCTTCTGGTCCTTTGATAATAAGCTCTTCGATATCGACATCCACTTCTACGATATCAGTAGCTGACAGTATCATGAAGCCGGCTTTACCATAGCCGATGAAGTCATCTGATTCATCAATGGACTTCTTCAGATCCATCATGCGTTCAAGTTGATTCACCCTGCTTGCACGCTGATCACTATTCTGCCGCATGAATACACCCTTCACCATCACACCACCTGTCCTGTTAATGCTTTTGATAACCCGCTTGTGAGAATCGATCTTCTTATCCAGGAAGTCTTTGGTCATCTGCACAAGCTCCGAGTATGTAGGCTTCGATTGCTTCTTCTCCACGAACTGATGGTTATACAATACATCCAGCATCATCTGGGTTGTATAATCCTCAAAGCCCTTTTGCTCGTAGTAGGACCGGCTGCTATCCCTGAATCGTGCCACATCAATGAATGATGGCATCTCGATCGGATGCGTAAGGTCAGCCATCCAGAACTCAGTAGGTTCAGGAGAGAGATCCGTTTGATCAAATGACATACCTTCTGTATCATCATCGGTGATATCACCTTCCACATCATTCACATCCGGCTCTGATGTCTTGCTGTCAACAGGAATAGAACTGATGTATCCCATGTCTGGGAATATGATCGGCTCATATGGAACAACAGCTTCTACTACTGTAGCTTTCTTATCACTTGTATACTTCAGTGTGAATGGAACAATGCCGACACCTGCAGCCTCTTCACCTGTCATGTGTGCCAGCAATGCCGAATAACCACTTAACTGCTGACGGTTATTATCATAGCGGCTCTCACCACTACGGGCATCTTTGTTCTGATATGATTCAGTGCTGAAGGATGCATTGGAACTCTTGAAATCATAGATGAAGTGATTACCACGTTGGTCTGAAGTCATGATATCAGTCTCCCCTGCAATGTTCCTGGTGATGCCGTCTGAGCCTTTCACCTTTGCATACAGGATGATATCAGTGCCTACGATCTTCTGACCATTGGATAACAGGTACTGCTGGAAGTCTTCAACACCCTTGGTAATGGACTCAGCTGCTTCCGGAGTAAACTGATCCATGTTTATCACACCTCCAGAAAGGATAGTCTTGATAGCAGTATCAACAACTCGACCTGCAGCCACTGCTGCATTGTCCACGTCCTTCGGTGGTTTGAGGATATGCGATAACCTTTCATAACGCTCACCATTTATTAGGTAATGACTATTCGCACCCTCACCCACCTTCTTGATCTTCTTCTTCTTCACAAGTGACATACTTGTTTGTATGGCCTCGTGAACTGGGAACGTAGGCATTGGCTGCTTGGCTTTCTTACTCTTTCTACCTGTCTTTGCTTTTACCGCTTTGGGCTTCACCTTGCGGCTTGTCTTTGTCTTGGAGCTTGGCTTTACCTCTGCCGGTTGTGCATCGGTTTTAACAGGACTCATATCAAACCAGAAGCTCTGGTTATCGAAGTACGTGCGACCTGTCTCCACCTTACCGGTCTTCGGATCTGTGGCCTTGAAGTCTACACCATGTACAGTACTTTCTATTACCTGCTTATCTGCTAAGTAATGCAGATAGCTGTCATAGTTCTGTTCAACAAGTCTGCCCTGGTGAAACACAAGAGCCTTATATACCTGCTTGGCTGATGTACGGCTCAGCAGTTTGATATCTACCTTTTGCAACTTCTGCCGTAACCTCTTTACGATCTCATCCTTCACATCCACTGTTGTCTCAGCCTGACCGAGTGCACCTGCAGCAGCTCTTTGGTCTGCCGTCATCAATGCTTCGGCCTTCACCTTCTTACTTCCAAATGAAGGATTGAAGATGCCATTCTCATCATACAGGTTTATAACATACGTATTCCGCTTGCTCAGATCGTTCGATAGATCGAAACGTATAACAGGTCTGTTCAATCCTTTCTCTTCTGATGCTTTCGGATTGAATACACTGATACCGATATGGTGACTGTAATCCATGTACTTGCTCTTCTGTACATCCGGATTTGAATCGTACATATAGATCACACGATTGAACAGCTCCAGCAAGTTGGTAGTATTGTAGAAGGACTTCAACGCCTGGCTATTCTCAGGTGATGATATAGCAAACTCTTTCTTGAATGGAACACCTACACTTGCTGCCAGCATCCTGAACTCTTCGGAGAACGCATCCGGATTAGTGATCACATCAAGCATCTGCTCCGGTACTGTCTTGCCTTTATACGTTCCATCAGAAGTCATACTGATATTAGTGACCTTGCGGGTGTACTGCTTCACCGACATATAGATCCTGTTGCCAAGTTGATCAAATGTATTAGTAGGAACCAGGGCGAATACAGAGCCATCCATATTACCCGTACCCGATAATGTCTGTGGATTCTTGGCAAACTCAGGTATAGCAATTCCCTTATAGGCTTTATCTACTGTTACATAGCCATTGGCTTCAGGAGAATAAACAAGGAACTCACCATTAGCAAACACACTCAGGAATACACCACCTTCTTTGTTCAGTGTTTCCAATGTGAATGCTGCATCAATATCAATAGGAACAGACTTGCCATCCTTATCCTTTGTAGTGATGATCGAACCGAATCGTACACCACCTGAATCAATAGAATTATCAGAGTTACTTATCTTATCGGCAACCTTACCTACTTTGGTATCACCCTCAGTATTGAAGTCCTGCCGCATCTTGTTGTAATACGGGATAAGTTCATTGTACTTGTTGATCGTAGCTTCCAGTTCCCTTATACGTTCAGGCTTTGTTGCTGTCTTCAGCTCAGCACTCAATGTTTTAATGACCTTCTTTAACCGGGATGCTGTATCCATATAACCGATATGATTGCCTTCGCTGTCAGTTATGCGGATCTCTTTCTCTGCGTTCTCATTCTTGCCGCGGTATTCACCTGTGAATGTAAAGACCACACCCATACCACGCTTGATGAAACCATTCATAGGCTTACCATCTTTACCAATGAATATGGTATGCCCCATCAGGAATTCAGGATTGCTCAGCTGCTTGCCCTCATTGGTATATACGGTCTGCCATCCTTGATTAGTGACCTTGTATTCAGTAACCTTCTCTGCATGCGTAGCAGGATATAGGTTATCGGAGTTAGCGAAGTGCTGTGATGAAGCAGGTTTATCCCTGGTAAACACTTGCTCATTGGTCTGATCCATCTTTATCACTATCACATCTTCAGTTACCGGACCATCCTTCTTCTCTGATTTGAATGTACCAGCCTTCACATTATCATAAGCTTCCTTTGCCCTGTTGACTTCAGCGATAATAGCATCGTTCACTTTATCCATGTTTGCATCGAGATCAAGTGAATCGGTATACTTGCTCACTTCCTTCACGATGAAGTCATATACTTCCGGATAGTAAGTAGGTAATGTAGCAATAACAGCAGCATCTGGTCCAGCTGCGACCTTAAGAGCTTTCTCAAGACCTCCCGGCATTGCACCGATACGACTCCACATAGCACTTTCAATAACCGGTTTGTGCAATTCAGTATCTAACCTTGCAAGTTCCTTCTCCTGGTAGGCAAGTTCTGATTGCACATCAGCGAATGCTTTCTGCTCTGGAGTGGCCGGGCTGTACTGCACACCTGTCTCGTGCATGAACTCATCAGCATCAGACAGGATATCCTTTGCATTTGGATCCTTCGCATCAACTGCAGCCATGTATCTCTCCAGTATGTTGGCCAGCTTCTCTGTTGATTCCGTATAAGTATTGTACGTATCAATAGCATCATCAAAGCCACCATCACTATTGATATATCTCCTGTTCCATATACCTGACTTGCCATCTTCACCGAAGGCTCTGACTATACCCTGATAGTAATGACCAGGCGTTCCATCATCGAACTCTTCTTTTATGATGGATGCAACCTTTTCCCTTTTACCCTGTGCAGCTTTAGATGCCTGACGAGCTGCATCCACCGTACCAGAAACAGACTTCTCCTGTACTTTCACATAAGGTTTAAGAGCTGTAACTATCGCATTCTCTCTTGCTTTAAGTTCGGTATATAGTTCTTTATCGAATTCAGTAGAGAACTCAGCCATGTTCTTCCGGTTGAACTTACCAGCTTTCTCATTATCTGCTATCTCCTTTTGAACAGTTAGCAACTGGTTCCTGAGATACGCTTCCTTATCAGCCGGCGTAGGCTGGCGGGTAAGACCTTCATCGAGAGCTTCACCATGAGCCTTTAGTGCATCTGCATATACCTTGTTAGTATCGCTCTGCAGATTGGTAAGAGTAGAGTCAATAGTGTCCTGCTCTTGTTTGATACGATCAGCTTCAGCCTTCTGTGTCTCTTCGAAGATGCGATTGGCTGTATCAGATTCAATATAATCCTTGATGTACTTCTTAGGATCTTCCAGGATACTATTGTTCATATTCAATGCTTCTTCTTTATCCAGCAAGTTGGCATAGTACATAGCCTTGAGACCTGAATACTTACTGGTAACACCTTGGGCCCCCATAACGAGAATTGCATGCTTGGAAGCATCTCCAAAAGTGTTGGCACTGACACCAGATTCCACATTAGCATTCATTGCTTCTTTCAATCCTTCAAGCTGTTTCTTACGCTTCTCCAACAGCTCTTCAGCTTTGGTAACTCTGTGCTGCGATGCTTTGATGAATACCTCCGATACCTTACGGTTCTCCCTATCAGCGAGATCCGCTTTCTCATGCTTCAGTAAGTTGGTAAGTGCAGCCATATCCGATATCGTACTGAAGACTGATTGTGAGTTGGCATCAAGTTCAGTTCCTTCAAATGCCCGTTGCTGTAAGCCTAACATCTCTGCAGCTGCTTGTTTATTCAGCCTGTCCTTTACGAGTACTGAATAATCATTGTATGCCAGCATCTGGGCAGCTCTTGCATCATACACAAAAGGAACTTTCTTACCTGACCTGGTGAAAGTAAAAGGCTTTACACCCGGCGTTACGATCGTCTTATCTTCTTCAAGACCTACACCGGTAGTTGTTACTGCAGGCTTTCCGAACCATGTGCCTGTAGTAGCACCTGTATAGTAATCGAGCTTATCATTAATGAACTCGATATCATCTTTGATAGTAGCCATCTCCTTGCGGGCATCCTCTTCCTTGAGCCCCATCATCTGTGAGAAGTGCTGTATCATCTTAGGATTAGCCAAGTCCTCCTGTAACATATCAAGGCTCTCAGCACTCTTGTTGGATTTGACCAGGTTAAATAGCATGTTGCCTTTAACCAATGCCTTATCATATTCTGTGAAGTTAGGATTAGCGAGATCCTTATATCCTTTGGAAACAATAGAAGACCGTTGCTTCAGGTCTGCCAGCATCTGGCCCTTCTCAGTAGTGTCGTTCCACCATCCGGCTTTGGCACCAGCTCTATTGAGCATCTCACCACCTGCCTGGAAGGTGACACCACCAATGATACCCCATGCAAAGGAATCCCATAATGAAGCATCCTTCATATATCCACCCATACGATCAAAGAAGTTACTGCCATCATCCTCTATTGCACCCGAAGCAATAAGACCTTGCCGGTGACCTTCCTTGCTGGATATATCGTTCCATGCTTCTTCAAGACCTTCAGTGGTCTGCTGCAGGAACGGACGTACTGCATTAGCTCCCCACAAGCCTGCTTTGTTCAAACGGGATGCATCCTTCAGCAATCCTTTCTCAACTGCAGCCTTGTATCCGTAATCCATCACCTGAGCCATCTTGCTTTCCTTACCAACTGTATTGGTCCATCCAGTTAATCCTTTGATCGGTTTGATAAGAGCCGCCATCTGCATCATATCGAATACGATATTACCCCAGTTAGCCGCATAGGTATAAGCTGCACCTGCTTTGGCGCCATCCTCAATAGCACCATAGCCGAGCTTATCAAATCGAGGATCTAAACCTTCTACACCTTCCCGCATGATCTGGTTGTATATCTGTGCCGATTCCATCCAGTTCTCTGAATGTCGCATAGCTGCAGAGCCTAATCCAATACTCAGCGCCTGCTCACCGAGCTTTCCCATCCGGAGAGCCCTTGCTGCAAGACCAGCTCCACGACCTATACCATAACCAGGTATCAGCATTGCTGCAGTAGATACCACTGATGGAAGATGTGACAGGATATAATCAGCATTGAATCCTTTCTTCGGATCATAGTAAATAGGATTATTCTCCTGACCGTATTCCTGTATACCTGCACCGAGGCCAGTGATACCTTCAGTGGTTTTGAGGTCTTCCTGTGCAATCCAATTATATACAGGATCAACAAGCGCACCTATAGTTTCAACTGTCTGTCCAACTAATGTAGTTACCAGATTCACTGCAGTATTACCAAGGGCATCAAAGAAACCCTGTTGCTCAGCACGAACAGCATTGAGGTCAGGCAGATCGCTGACCAGGCTACCTACATCATACTTGCTTTGAGACTTACCGCCAAAGACTACACCCTGCCGCTGCAATGCATTGGTAGAGGGATTGAGGTCCTTACTGGTATAGACTTTCGGTTTAGGATCTTCAGGCATATATTAATCTTGATCGGTTTGAGATAATACGTCTAGTATACTGTTATCATCAGCACCCACTCCAAGAGAAAGCTCTTTGTTAGCTGCTCTCAGGAATGGGAAGAGATCATACATTCTTTGCTGGCTCATGGTGGATTGTGAGTTACGGATAGAGCCACGAATAACATCTTCTACACCCATCAGCGGGGCATCCTTCAGGTTGCTGAACGTATAGAAGTATTCATTGCCATCACTTGACTTTTCCTTTCCAACGTGAACATTCAATGGCAATCTCAGGAACTCATTGGGGCTAATCCTTACATCCACTTTGTAAGTACCATCAGCACCAGGACTGCTGGTTCGAAGAGCCTTCTCCGCTACTTCTCTTGATACTTTAGCCTGACTCATTATCTGTTTGATATTAGCCTCCCATGTAGCACCAAGATTCTTCTGTACTGTTTTATCACTTCCATTGACCATCACACCGGCAAGTCCTCTGCCACCCTCACCCATGAAATCCAGATACAGTGATCCATCACTGAGCCTGCGAACAGGATCTCCTTGCTTTTGCATCTGACCAACGACGTTGTTAGCACCTGCAAATGTGTTTTGATCTGAAGGAGTACCCTCTATGTAGTAGGTCTTGTCGCCAACACTTACCACATCATAGCTTCTACCATCAGGACTGACTGGCATGATCTGCACAGCTGCTCCTTTATCCTTCTCCAGATGTTCACGTACAGTCTTACGAGCTTTAGAGATATCATCTGAATCTGTTATCTTCTCCAGCTTACCACTGCTGCCAAGCTGATACATATTAGAATAGTTCAAACCTTCCTTTACACGACTGATACGGGTAGCCGATGTAGAAGTAGGATCTGTTACGATCGGCATATACATGGATTCTCTTTGCTGCTTGTAATTGACAACTGCCTGTATTGCTTTCTTCCTGTCCTCTTCTTTGTTCACATCATACTCCACACCTCTTGAATGGGTATTGACAAACTCCTGCAGCTCCTGTTTGCCTTTCTCGAACATAGTATTCAACTCTTCCGTCTTATTGGTAATAGGCTTGGCATCCTTACGGACATAGATACCATCACTTGTACCCACCCTTTGGTTACTATGCGTTTCTATATATCTCCAGTTCTCCGGATCAGGAGGACCACCGGTGATAGTGGATGTGATCTGTCCATCCTGCCATAGATCTGATTTCCTATAAGTGGTAGTCTTATTATCTTTCAATCCCCTGACATCTTTAATGTTCTTCTTATACGCATCTGCAGTAAACTCACCATTAGCACCAAGTATAACATTCGGCATCTCCTTTACATTCTGATGGAAGTAGTCACGATATCCACTTTCAGTAACAGGCGCCTGCATACGAGGAGAGTTACGGAACGTCATTGCATCAGCGATCATCTTGGTCATGTTATCCTGGTTAGCCTTATGCTCAGCCACCCTGTACCGGTGATTCATTGCTGCAGTCTGCCGGGCTATCCACCATGGACTGTACTTCTTACCTTCTTCAGTCTCCTGCCATGCAAAGGCATCAAAGCCCCGTAGCATATTATCTCTTTCCTGCATAGCAGCAAGTGTTCTGTTATCAGCCCAATCCTGTGTATTGGTAGCAGGATCATTAACCTTATAGGCTTTCAGACCTGCAATGTTATTGAGAAGCAATGCTTCCTTATCCCTGAAGCCAGCATCTGTTTTACGCTTCTTCTGTATCTCCGGCTCTTTCATGCCACCGTATAGGGTAGTAAGATCATTACCCAAGGCTGTCTCACTCTTGGTCAGCGCATCTCTATATGCTGTACCAAGCTGATTCACTCCTTCGTCTATATCGTAGGGATTCATCTGGTATCCGCTATACCTGATATTCCTTGACATTTGTGCTCTTGCAAGTGGGTCATTCTGCAGCTGGCTGATAACATACTTACGGATCTTCTGTTCGCCAAGTGCTGTTACCTTACCATTGACATAGTATTCAATACCACTCTTATCGTTGAATATCTTCTGTACAGCTGTACTATCAGAATGCAAGCGGCCAATACCTTCCTCAATACGTTTATTCAAATCATAGTAATCAGTCAGTGCCGGCATGTTCTTAAACCTGTTGGGATCAAACTTGCTGGCATCTCCTTTCTCCAGGTCAAGTCTTGCAAACCGGCTCAGGTACTCTGAAGCATTCACTTCAGGATTCTTCTTCAGGTACTCCTGCAGATTCCTTCTTGCTTCAGCACCATATATCGCATCGGTAAGCACCTTATCATATGCATCCACTGTACCGGGATCGTTGATGATCTTGTTGACTGCACGCTGGGCAGCAGGCGTATCCAGATTCTGATTGGCAAGATCCATTACACCTTTACGAACCTTCTCATTGGTTTGCTCATAGAGCGCCTGCGGGTCTTTGCTTATAGGCTCAATAGAACCATAGCCTGCAAGTATCGCATCGATCTTATCGAGAGATTCCTGTGTCTTCTGCTCCTTATAAGCCAATGCCGATTGGTAATAGTCAATCGGCAATGGTACGTATTGGGTTGGAGCCCACCTTGTAAATCTGTTAGCCATAGTTATTCATTAACGTATGTTTATTGTCCTGTTGATTTAGCTGCTTTCTTAGTGGCTGTACTTGCCTGCACTGCCCTGCGTCCGGGAGTACCAGATAAGTAACTGAGGCTCTCAGTAACGTGAGGCATGAACAACTGCTGATCGAGTAACAACTCAGCATTATACGGATCAAGTTTATAATATGTCGCAATAGTATTGATTGCTTTGATACGCTCTTCATCCATCACACTCTGCTGATAGTTGGTAGCACCTTCGGATATACCCTGGTGAACGAGAGATTGCCTGTTGGCATCATCCATCCGTAATTCATTCATCAACTGCTGACGCATATCAAGCCTGTTCTGTCCTTGTGCTACTTTAAGATTCATGATCGTACCACGCTTCTTTTCACGAAGCTCCATAGCAAGATTGGTATTGTTCTGCGCCATCTCACCGGAAGCCCTGATGAGATCTGCTTTGATCTTACCGGACTCTGAACGAACAGAAGGACTATTGATATTATTCAACTGCTGGTTGAACTCAGCACTTCTTTGATTCATGGCTGCAACTGCAGCTACATTACTTGGATTGGTTTCCATGCCTTCAGCCATTGCAAGAGCATCCTGATATCCGTAGTTCTCATCATACTTCAGATAAGGATCATAACCGAGTGCATTGGTTATACCGAATGCTGTAGGAAGAGCACTGGCGAACTTGGCACCTATGAGATTCCAATTCCTGTTGGTCTTCTTTGCACCTGCAGCTGGAGTAGTAGCGGGTGGGTTGAACTTCACTTTACTTGTTGCCAGGTTATCATCATAACCTGAATAATCTACTGGAGTGTTTGCAGAAGGGTCACCAAACTTAGCACCTGTATTGGCTGCAGGATCTTCAATGCTGGCAAGAGGATATCTTGGTTGGATATCACTGGTAACTACATTCTGTGGTAGTTGGTTTATCCAATCCCATTGCTGCAGTCTGCCTTTCCTTTCACGACCAGGAGGATTGAAGTTCACAACACCTGCCTGTGCATACTTGGCTTCGGTTGTACCTCTTGGGTCATTCTGTTCTGGGTTATTCATCTGGTCTTTGAGGATTTCACCCACGATCGACTTACGGGTAAGGATATCTCCTCTCTTGTACCGGCCTGCATACTTCTTTGGAATAACCACTTTGCCTTCTTCTACCATGGTGAAGTTGCCAATAGGCTCCTTCATGGGATCGGTCTTATGTGGCATATATCTGTTGGGATTCTCATACTCCCGGATAACAGGAAGGTCTGGAAGCATAGGATCGATCAATATCTCTCCCTTCTCAATATTGATAAGTGTCTTTTGTGGTCCTTCTTGTTGCTGTCCTTGTGGGGCAGGAGCTGCACTTGCTTCAGCCATAGCAGTCTCACCACCTCCCTGCATGTAATTGGTATTTGGCATATCCTCATACATCAGATCCTCGATAGGATTTCTCATGGTCACGCCACCTTCTTCATGGAAGCCATGATGCTTCTTCATTGTACGAGCAAACGCTTTGCGTCTTGGCGTACAAGTGGATTTGGTCATTGGCGTACAATAACCTTTGTGTGCTGGATTCACAGCCCCCTTGATCCAGTTCTTACCACCCTTTTTCATGAATGCTACATCTTCCATAATAGGTTCATTTTGATTATTAACAACACCACCTTTTGCATATCCACTGGCAGATGCCCGGCTCTTATCAGCCGATACGGTCTGTGAAGTATAGGTCTTATCCTTCATGAACTCCTGCCAGCTTGCATGATCTGGAAAGTATTGAACAGACTGGCCACCTTCAGGAGTCCTGTATGCGTATGAGTAATTAGTTACGATTGGTTTGTTTACATCTACATTTGGAGAACGCCTGTTCATCATCTGAGGAGTTACCTCAACAGCCTGGTCGATTAGATTAGCAGCTGCTATTCTTCTCCTTGGTTTTGGAGTAGTAGCTACTGGTTTCTTGTATCCGTATAACGGAGCACCTTCAAGGGTATACCCGTAAGCCGGTCCACCAGGAACATTTGATCTCTTCGAAGCAAGAAGTTTATCATAACTCAATCCTGTTGACTTCTCATAGATAGCCTTCTCCTTATTGTATAAAGTTAAACCATCACTAGGTTGATATATCACAGGCTGTACTGGCTTCGTGTATAAGTTAGTAGCTGCCTGTCCAATAACACTTGAATTCTTATATACATCAACAGGTGTAGTAGTGCCACTTGGTTGAGGTTTCTGCTTGTTGGCTTTAGTTAGCCTGGCTGCAGCTGCTTCTACTGCAGGGTTATTGTTCTGATCATACCACTGCAGGTATTCAGTATTGCTTATAGCATTCGAGAACATTCGTTTATTCAGATCCTTCGCTGCCTTGTTACCCTGATTGTGCAGTAACAAACTATCATTATACATCCTCAGTCTTGGATCATTCCGGTTAGTGGTATAGATAGGCTTTGGATCGCCGGGTCCTCCGGTAACGCCACCACCTGCATATCGCTTTGACTTCATATAGATGCCGCATCGTGCAAAGGCTGCAGATACCGGATCGTCCATATCCACATCCTGGAAGCTATCTGTTCCTTGCTTCTCCATCTTTGCAAGGAAGCTATCCAACATGCTGTCACCATAAGCAAGCGTAGTACTGGGAACTGCGCCACCCTTCTCCATATAAGAACCATAAGGATTGATATTGGGCTGTAGCTTCAGCTCATTGAAATGCTTGTTAGTAGTTGCATCATAATCCGCACGCATAGCCTTCTTGTCAATAGCGCCACCGATAGTACCACCAATGAATGAACCTATCTGTCCACCAAGCTCCGGCATACCGAAGATACCACCCACTACTGTACCCACTCCACCAACGATGGTCTTGCCTGACTGAGCTGAATTATACCGTGAGTTGTTTGCACTCAAGGCCGCTACGTCACCTACAACATTACCTGCAGCGCCTGCCCAACTTGCAGCAGAAGCTCCACCTGTTTTAGCAGGCGGCTTAGTTGCAGGAGTCGTTACATCTGGTGATGTACGTGCACCTGGTTTCTGTGTCTGCATCGAGGCAGCAAGTGTCTCTGATGGTTTGACTGTAGGAATAGGTTCAACATAATCAACACGATTTGTATTCATCGTATTCATGAGAGGATTCGGGGAAGCTGTAGCTGGAGGAGAAGTTATCGGTTGACCGGTAATAGGATCAATGTACGTATCCGGCTGATAGAAGTTATAGGCCATAGAATGTCATTGGAAGAGAAGCTATGTATACTAAAAACCGAATATAACGAGGCTGATTATAAACTACTTTACGGGTGTAAATTAAAACTTTATATATAACCGACAAAGTTATTTACCAGATATCTGTATTAGAGAGTGGACCAGGTAGAGGTATAATTGCACGTCCTTATCCTTGTCATAGGTATAGCGGTGCTTGCTCCACATATCTCTGAGGATTACAGCTTCCTTGTAATCACGGTTGTAGTTTATGTTGCCATGATCAATCTCTTTCTCCCATCCTGGAAGGAAGAATGGCTTTGCAGGATCTGCTACCAGATCGAATAGCTGGTCGATGTTCCATACCTGTTGCATCCTGCGAGGGAAGACCTCTCTGAAGTCATTACCACTAAGCGGCATTCGCACCAGGTCATGCAGGTTATTCTCATCCTGCACCGTCAGCATATACTGGCCGGTATGCTGATACATGTTATAGATGGATGCTTTGCTGAATGTATCCTTTGGATCTTCACCCTGCATCACGCCACCCTTGATAGGGAATACCCTTGTCAGGAAGGAAGACACATGGCTCATCTGCAGAGACTGTGATTTGAGCACCACCTCGATTTGAAAAGGATACCGCTTACCATTGAATGTTCTTGGGTTCGGGTTATCATACGCCCATATAGCACCATCAGCAAATGAGTACATGGAAGTATCCATCTGGAAGTAATAACGATGCTTGAATGAAAGCCATGTAACCCACTTCTGAGTAAGAGGGCTGTAACAGAACGTCCAGGATCTGTCACGGAAGTAAGCAGTATCCTTTAATGAAACAGGTCCGTTGTTAAGATGCAGCTTGCCATCCACGATGGTCAGACTGCCCTTAAGGTTCTTATCAATCAACTCGTAATCGATCTTGGTTAATATCCACATCCTGCTTACAGAATCAAAGATGGATAGATACCCTATGCCTTCAGGATTGGCAGGGTTATCCTTATTAGGAAAGTTCGGTACATCCTTCAGTAAGTTGAATGGCATATTCTCATCCAGCCATGGCGCTGCATCATTGATGCCGATATCATTGAGCTTCTCCGTGTATGCCAGGCAGGTCTTCCTTACTGCATCCGTACAGAATGCGCCGAAAGGCGTAGTATTGAAGGCCCACTGTTCGTTAGACCCGGCATACCCGCCTTCGGTTGTGGCCAATCGCATCGGAGTAGTTTCGAAGATCCTTCCACTGCCAAGAGTGATATTACCCTCAGAGCTTGCAAGCATACCATGAATGCGGCTTCTGTAGAAGGAATGTTCAAGCCTGAACACAACCTCATAGTTACCGACATCCCGTATATCAGTAAGCTCTCCTGTATCTCTTGGAAAGTCATGGTAGTTCAATGGCAGGAATACAAGTAGATTATTAAACCGGTTCTCTGGAGCTCCCGGCAATGAGAATATCGTTCGTGTGCTGTAATGCGTCTTTGATGAAACAAGTGGATTGAAGAACGGATCTGGAGCCAGATAAGCATACAGGTCGTTCTGCTCATTGTAGGATTCATTCATCCCATAATAGTTATCCTTATCCAGGTTCTTTACACCTGTCCATGCCCCCAGCTTGACAGTAGCATCCTTCAGGTTTGGATAATAAGTCTCCCATTCAGGTACTCCATTGATGCGTAGGTCAACATTGTAATCACTTTCAAAGAAAGCGATCGGTATACCTGTAGAGAACAGTGGCAGATATCCAATACGGTTACCACCAAACTGAGTACTGCCCTCACACTCTGTAACTGAATCAAGGTTTGCATTCTTCCTTATAGCCTCGTAGAAGAACATCACAGTAGGTATCGTTGATGTATTCTTCAGATCAATACCTTCCTGGCTATTCTCAAAGTCTATATAGCTCTGCACATTCTGGTAATAGGCAAACTGCCGTTTGATGGAGAACGGAGCAATGTAAGTATCGCCACCAAAGACTGGCTTCTTATTACGGATGGTTGTGCTGTCCTGATTGGTATACATATACCGGGGATCAAACACACCACCATACTGATTAGATATCCGGCTGATGATAGAAGCATAGAAGGCCGATGCGTTCCTGTATCTCGGACCTGGTGGATATATGTGGCATCCAAAGTCAGGATCTCCAAGATTAGTCCTGCTGGTATCAATGATCGAAGGATCATTCAATATCTTACCCAAGTATAAGAACACAGAGCTTTCCCTTGTCAGGTTATGTATCGGAAGACCTGCTAATCCACCACCTACCTGTGCATTGAATGGAACATACATAGCCTCTGTTATCTTCCGACGTAACTGACCAGGTATTCCCTTCTTCCAATTATTGTAATAACCCAGCACGAGATTGTGGTATGCGCTCTGCGTTGAATCATCCGGTTGCCTGTCTCTGAACTGAGGATAAGGCTCAGCAAATGCTACGAGATTCTTGGCAACACCATACAGCTCCTTGTGTATATACAGATCACCAGAGAAGAGCATATTCTTATTGAACGATGTATCCGGTGATACGAAAGTGAATATGTCCTTCCGGTACAGATCCTGTGGCTGCAGGTATGGTGGGAAGTTGGGATTATCGAAGTTGCCCAGTACCAGCTTTCTTATATGCCCATCCGGACGTAGATCATTCAGCGGATAGTTGGGATATAACCTGACATCACTGGATCCTGAATTCAAACCAAAGTCATTAAGGTCGGTAAAGGTTTCATCACCTGCAGCACCTGACCAATCCTTATACCACATATTGTATAACAAGCCGCTTCCGATCACTGACTTGTTATTCCTTCTGTCTGCACGCACCAGCTCATAGCCTCCGATCTTTGCTTTGATATCAGCCGGCATGCTGGCAAACACATCCTCGATATTATCGAAACGCAAACCAAGTCTATAAATAGTAGATACGTAACTGTCTGTATTGAACTTGTTCTCTCCATCAATCAAAGGAGCTACTGAATGATCAGGCATCATGAATCGTCTAATAGGTTGGCCTGCATCCTTGCCCCATATATTAGAGTCTAGTGGATATCTATCAGAGGTATTCTCCCAGTAGCCCATCTCTCCATATAACCACGGTCCTTCACCACCAATAAGCGCATCTTGCCCTGCAACGAAAGCAGTATTGGCTACTTTGTATCGCGGTATAGATCCTGTTGTTTCATACAGGTCATCATTAAGAGGAGCTGGCCCGCTATCCCATCCACCTGTTATAGCCTGTCCGTATTGATCAGTAGTTTTCGTTATAGGACTGCCATCACTGTTCTTGTCCTTCTCCCGGGCAATGAGAGGATAAACCCTTGTTTTGGTGCCATCCTTCCAACGGATCGCTATTCCCAGGTCGTACACTTCGTTCCTTCTGTACTGCAGTTCATAGAGGCTCTTTAGTGGATTGGTATATGCCGCATCAGAGCTGTCGTACTTCTCAGCTTGCAGCTGCCATTGTACAGCTATCTTGCTGATATAGGGCTGGAAGTTGTAATCTGCTTTACCCTTCAGGTTGCCTATCAAGCAAGTGCCGTTGGATAATGCAATCGTCTTGGCTGAATCATAACTAACACCTGGTGCTATCACTTCTTCAAGTAGCATAGGTTTCTCCGTTTCGATATTGCCAGTGTATAGAAAGCTTGTCTGTGATGTTGGAATCGTACCCACTACAAAAGGCAGACGAGTGCCTGAGAAGGATTTAACAACAACCACATTGATATACTTAAAGGATTGGTCAAGATTGCTAAGTGTGATCCGTATCGCTTTATCAGTCTGCTCCCTTTCAGGAGATCCGTTTATAAAGCCGATAGGCTGAACTATTGCATCCCTGTAGATGAACACCGGACCCACCGGCGTAGTGCAATTAGTTAAGCCATTGCCGTTCTCATCTGCATATTGGGTAGAGATATAGTAAGCTCCTGCAATGAGCCTGCCTCCGTTGGTTATCTCTGATACCCTCATTACCGGATAATCGAACTGCCTGAATACATTCAATGCTTCGATATCCAGTACACCGTTGAGCATTGGTGGATTGTTCAAGTTCATGAACCGTATAGGAGCATCCACCTGCACCCATATAACTGTTTTAGATCCGTTGAAGTCCTCATCCACTACTGCCTGAATCTGCCGGTCAATGCGGAATCCCATATCAAGGGAGCTGGCCACTGTCCGGTAAGACACCTTATCAAACAGGCCAATCTCTCCAACACCGGTGGATGGATCGACCAGGAACAAACAAGTCTCTTTCTGGGATATGTTGGCATGACCAACGATGTGAAAGCCTACAGGAAGATCAACCACCTTACGGTTGCCTCTGAACATACGGGCAAAAGGAGCTTTGCCATCTACATCAAACAGGCACCCGTTCAGCATATAAGTGTATTCACCTTCCCTCAAAGCAATGGGATCTGATGCCAGGTTAAGGCCTATTCTTGGAGTTTCAGTTATTATGTTTTGAAGAGTAGCCATTACTAGTATATTCGAAACCTCCTGTATCGCTGATCCTGCTGAATGGCAAGAAACGCTGTATCGGCATTGCTTGGCAGTACTTGCTTCTGCCTTGCAAGTGTCAGGTAGTCTTCCCACTCTGATTTGATAAGCATGAATGAGTTTGCCTGCACCTGACCCATCAAGAAGCCTTCACGCAACAGCATCATCGTTACATAGTTCTTGACAGCTAATATACCATTTACTTCGTCCTGCATCATGATCACTCCCTGTTCATCTGTTTTCATCTTCAGATATTCAAGAGACAGGATGCAGTCAGGAATAGAAGTTTTGATTATACCTGGTGGTAGTTTGATCGTATAGGAATGAGCTGCCTTATTAACTGCGGAATTGATACAATCCCTGTTGCAGTACTTCCATGTAACAGAGTCTGCAGGTCTGAGTATAGCAGTTCTTGTGTAATAGATTGTTGTCATCTTCGGCCCGGGAGTAACCGGCATCTCAACTGTAGGCACTTGCTCACCGCATAGCCAAAGTTCATTTAACAGATACATGTCCTTGGGAAGATGACCATTGTGCTTTGACACATGGATATAGCACATTTCCGTATCGTAGTTGCCGCCACCGATCTGCCGGATAGCATCAATGGCCCATATATAGCAATCCTCTTCTGTGTAGTTGGCTACAGCTGAGAGGGTTTTCAGGTCTCCGTAAACCTCCGCAATGATCGGGCGTATGCCTATATATGGATATTTCATTGTTCGTTTGCGTTTACAGCATCTTTAGCTTTCTTGTTTACCATTGCAAAGTCAGGGTACTGTATCTCCTTATTGACCAGGATCACTTTCAACCTTCGCTTCGTAGCCCTGAAAGCTGAGAAGCACCACTGCTTTCGCTTCTTACCCCTTCTCTCCGGTGACATCCAGAACGGTATGTATACATACCCATCCGAATGCTCATTGTAATTATAGATCTTCATCCTCGCATCTATCGTTGCCCGCACGTCCGTTACCGGTATCCGGTTGAGCCGCTTCTTCAGGAAGATGTCTCCGATGTGCCAGGGCATCCCAATGATCCCTTTATTCAGCAGGATATCACTCATGACCTTTCCCATCGTTTCAACGATCTGCCTGTACTCCTTCATGGTAACTGAAGGCATCTTCTTCTCTTTACATCGTATTTTATAAGATCTATAGAAATCATCAATCTTAAGGCTGCGTTTGACTTTTGACATTACTAGGTATTTGGCTATTTGGATCGAACTTGGCATTATTGCTCTCATCCAGTGGGATGCCGAGCTTTCTAAATACTACTGATCTGGCTATTTCGATAACCCTGCGCTGCAGGTGACCAGGACAAGAGAACTCCATATCGTACGCCGGTTTGCACTTCTGGTCAACAGTACAATCGGCATGTTGTGAATTGGCTGCTTCGACCTTCTCAGGATCTTCATAGAATCCTTCAACATCTACCAGCAGCTCTGGTGAGTCGTAGCCCACCACATTCAAGTAATCATTAACAAGGAAGTAACCAACCAGGTCAGGTAACTTATATCTCCTGCAGTTCCTGCGTACCCAGTCTTCTTTGGTTACCTTTTCAAGAGCTACACCGTTCAGCATATACACGTTGGTGATGCCAATGCCTACCTCAGATTCTATGACTGCCGGCAATGGCTTCTTTGAACGTAGGACGGTCAGCCCTGTTGGGGCATCGAAGCATTGTGATGCATCCCTCTCTTCCAACTCAAAGCATAGCAGCGTCTGTGCTGCAGTGCCATCCCATAGCCGCATCTTGTTCAGCTCCTGCTTGATCAACTCCCGGTAACCGATCTTCAGCTCGTTATACACGAACCGCTTCCTGATCGGGAAGTCATCGGTAGAATAACCCGTTCCATCAAGCACTGCATATATTCCTTCAGATATGGTCATGATTCAAGTTTATCTACTTTCTTCTTTAAGGTTTTGATCTCACTAGCCATCTTATCAATGATGACCTTCAGTGTATCATCCTTCTTTACAAAGCCGGATGACTGTGCTGTATAAATGACACAGCCGGCAGATGTACTGCCAGCATTATCCTTGTCAACAAAGTAAATCTCTTCTACTGCCATCTCTTATGGGTTTTCTAAATCATACACTTTCTGTTTCAGAGTTTGAATCTCAGAAACAAAGTAAAGAATGATTTCGCTCATCCTTGTGTTCTTTTTGATGGGAGTACCAGCTATATCGCTGCCCTTCCAGAACACACAAGCTGCGTTCATCCAATCCCCGCATTCCCCATCATCATTGGCAGGAATACAAGGACCTTCTGCACAAGTGCAAGTAGAAATGGTTTGGTGACAAGTTGTACAAGTATCTCCTAACATGGTATAGGTTTTAAACGTTTATGCGCTGAATTGGTATTTCGTAAATGTACTCTGGAACAATATTAAGTTGGGAAGGTGCCGGATTGGAATGGCTTGCCTTCAAGGTGAACGTGTGGCTGTGCTTCACACTGAATGCCGGTATCATTATCTCCTTACTGCCTGCAAGACCGTTGCCTAACTTGACGATGGCTGTGCCGCCACCTGGTCCGTCGCTGAACATAGCATAGTCAGTTTTGAACTTCAGGTTGATATCATTTGGAAGAGCCTCATTGATGGAGCCCGATACTGCCATATCAAAAGAAGTGATATTCTCCTTACCGATAAGTGTGGTATTAGCACCACCTGTATTGCCTGCATCAGCAAGAGTAGCAATGAATCTTGGGAACTTACCAAGCCTGTTCCTTGTACCGTTCTGTCCATTACTGATAGCCCATCCCCATACATCGGTATCTGGTTTGCCTTTGCCGCTAGCATCGAAGTCACCTACCCTTCCATTGTCGATCATCATCACAGCTCCCACCGGCGCAAAACCCATCAAACTCAAATAGCTTCCTTTATTCGTTATCGTTCCCTTCTGTGGAGAAACGATCTTATCAAGCAGGTAACCGGAAGTCGTATCAGCCTGCGTTACTTTAACCTTCTCATCCGTATCTGTATCTGCAGTCTGCTTTATGTTATTCACCTGAGTCTGCATATCCGATATCGTCTTAGCAAAGCTCTGATCCTTTGCAATGAGGGAATTCAGTATCTCAGTAAGCAGGTTCTTGTATTGCAGTTTGCAGGCATCATAGATTCCAAGTTCTTTAAGTTTAACCTGGCTCAGATCGATCTCATGTTCGATATCCTCAATCGCTTTCACTAACACAGCAACAACCTGCTCGTTGTTCATATCACGAGTGATCTTACAATTATACAGTGACTTGCCTTTCCAAATCACATCCTTAAAAGTTGTAATCATGTCAGTGTTATTTTAGTAATTAGCGAATTAAACGTATTGATATCCATCCATTCGGGTTTACGGGCAGTATCACTTTCCTGCAAAGGCTCATTCGTATCCAGCACAGCTCTGCACAATATCGTATAGATAACTAAGCTCTTGTTCGGTCCAGTCACAGGAAACCCGGCTTTCCGGGCTCTGAACTGATTCATGCTTGTCGTCGTTACTTTATCATGAAAGTTCCTTATAACTCCTCTCAGTATTTTGACTGTCATAAGCAAACCCCCTTTTTAACTATCCTGTCAACTATAGATCGGATAATGACCAGGGATTCCATACCAGTGCAATCATTGGGATTCCCTATCTTCTGTCCGATCATGATGTCAAGCAGTGAGGATATGTTCTGCAGCTCACCTTCCGAACTTCCCACATTTCCCCACAATTTGAAATTCAGGTAGCAATCAACCGGCTTCTTATACACCTTCAGGAGATCCACGGTAATGGCAGAACAGGGAGTTCCTGTTACTACACCGTATATCTCATCATCGGTCATCTGTGGTTGTATGCCATCACAATTACACATATCAGCATCCGACGCAAGTAGAGTTAAAAAGCCTGTCATACTCCTTCATTGCTTGTTTATATATCTTATCAGCCTCTGTTGTATTACTACTATCAATAGCTATTCCCTGCAAGCCCATCAACAACATCCAGATGTGCAGCAAGGTATTCTGTTGTTTGCCCAGCTCTATATTCCCGCAATCATCCATCGAGTTACAATACTCCGCATCCAGTACAGCCATCTTGCTCAGTACGCTATTCATCAGCACCGCCACCCGGTAATGACCATAATCAACAAACACCTTATCATTCGGAGAAACGGAATAATGGATCTGGTAGAACCCATCAGGCAAATCATCGAGTCCTTTACTGAGTTGCATGTTCCTGGAAGTAAGAGCGAGAGATTGATTCTGTGGGAAGTTTACGATCACGTATTTATCCATGTAAGGCGGCAGCACTTGAAAGCGCCTGTACTTGATCTCCAGCATCTCATCCCACTCTGACAGGTCTTCAACATAAATGTACTTGTTGTTCACAACACTGTCTTTGACGGAGATAAGGAGTTTGTGGGCCATTACTAATGCTTATATGTAAATATAATAAAGTTCATTACGGTAAAGTGGTAAATGTAGTACTTGCCCAGCTTGATATGTTCAAACCGGATATCACTGCAGCCACATAGAACTTGTGCACTGTATTAGGTACAAGATCAGTCATTGCCAGAACTGACGGCACTACACGCTGAGACTTTATCCAAACTCCATTACCTGTAAGCACTACATCATAGCCAATAACTCCTCCTGGATAATCAGCCCAGTCAACAGTAGCACTCACCTGTGTAACCAGAGAAGCTACGAGTCCTGTAGGAGCTGGATTCACATTACCACCACCCATGATATAACCAATGCTCTTGGCAATGGATAACCACTCTGCAGCAAAGCCGGGAGTATAGTTAGTTCTCCTTCTCATGTCTGCCATCTGCTCAAGCCTTGCAGCAAGTGCATCTGCATTAAAGAAGATACCATAGGTCTGCGGCACGAATGCTATCGGCGTAAGACCAAACAATGCAGAGGATCTCTCAATAATGCTTTTAGCTCTGCGGATACCATCCCAGGAGATAGTTCTCCCAATAGGATTGTTGACTGAATTAGCGTATGGATACATATAGGATGAATTTAAAAAGGCCTACCAACAGTGTTAGCTGCAGGCAGGCCCATGAAAGAATACAATTCAATTATGCATTTATGATATCAGGAGCAGTACCCTTGCCGGCTGCAGCTGCTATCGTAATCGCCGCGAAGCCAAGAGGGGCAAGCCATCCGTTCATCGCTGTCTCCAATGCTGCACCTGTGCCTGCAGGTGTGACGAAGATCACGATATATGGATCGTTGGTCTCATTGTCGATGCGAGTACTACGATGATGCCTTTCATACTCCAGGTAATAGAAATCATATTTAGTTCCATTGACCGCCCTGATGATATAGTTCTTCACCATGTACTTCGCATACTCGAATGCATCGCGTACACGATCGTATCCCTGAGATTCCTTTTCAAGGTCTGTGACCTCAAGAGGATAACCATTACCTTGCTTCGCTTTCTGCGTAGTGGTAACAGGGAACGGAGGACAGTTAGCCGGCGTACCCACAGAGAAGGTTGTCAAATTCGATTTGTAGAACTGCTGAGGATCTCCAAGGTTGATCAACTCCGGAGCGTAGGTGACAGCAGTAATCTTCACACCTACCCTGCGATCAGCATTACCGATAGTACCGGTGAACACTTTCACTGCAGTAAGATAATTCTTCAGTTCAAGCTGTGTTGGGAATCCACCAACAGGCTGATTAGTGCCATTGATGTAAGCCACGATCCAGTCAGCCAAAGCATCAGGATCCATCAAAGTGCAATCAGCCTGGCAAGGAATGCACAATGTTGGCTCAGGAACGATACGAGTGGTATAACCGTTAGGTCCGTACCAGCGCATCAGATCATTGTTCCAGATATTAATTGTTATTACGATCGGTTGGTTTACATACGCTGTGAGGGTTTTAGTACCTACCACCTCATCATATCCGAGATATGTTATCTGAGGCACTGGGGCTGTATCAGCCATCGCATGCCAGCCGCGTACAAGCTGCGCATGAATGTTCGGCGTCCTGATAGTGCCGAATTTAACGTCTCCAAGATCCTGGTGAATCTGAATGACGGGGGTAGTCGAAGGAACTGCAGCTGCACCTATACCAAATAAAGTGTCAGCTCTGTGAATACCAACTTGCCCGAAAGTCAGGTCTTGTGGTTTCACGCTGTTCGTTACGATCAACTCTGTAGTAGGGTTGAGCACGAACACTGTCGGTTTACGAAGGTTAGAGATCTGTCCCATGAGATTAAAGATTATTTATGATGAACAATTGATTACTCCTCCATTTGCTTCATAGCAGCTGTTGATTCAACGCCTGGTTGTTTGAAACTCAATTCGAATAACACTACAGCCTCTGTTACAATATCCCGATGCAGGAACACAGGAAGTTCACAATCGGAATCAACACTGGGCGTATTATCAAAGTGAGTATACCCGGCAATGTCAAGAGCTTTGGGGTATCTGAGGTAGTCTATGTCGGCTTTATCTAAGGAGAAAGTACCATCCGTGTAGGCTATTATCTTGTCTTGAGCGATTCTATGTAAAGTCTCTCTCCATTCAAAATTAGGATTAGAGTTTGGATTATCCAAATTGATATCCAGATCATCAGACTGTGAATAGTGCGATATGAACTTCTGGTTGCCACACTTTCCATTAGATCCAAGGAATGAGCATCTCAGCAGGAAGAGGTATTTCTGAGCCGTAGCCGTCAGGTCAAACAGATATCTCTCCGGTCCGTCAGCTGTGCTATTGATCAACTCATGTGGTATAACTAATCGCTGCCACTCATCTATACGTTTCTGGATACTCTCCAGTGTAGCCCGATACGCATTGTTCGGCCCGTATCGCTGCAGGAGCAGTGACATCATACCATCATTGAGATAGATGATTATCTGTGGTAAAGGAATACCCGTTGTGGATTTCGTATCAACCCTCTGAGCTTGCAGCCGGAACTGATACACCATTGCTCTGATGTCCATTATTCTGTCTGTTTTTGATCTTATTAAAGTTACGGCTACTCATGCTCTCGTAAGCTCTTTTTAGGAATAGTAAGGTCTGTATGTTTTCTGTTGATGAATCTTTCTGTACTAAGAACTGATATCTGTTGATCATCATCTTCATCACTTCCTCACTCGTATTCCCATTAACGAACTTACCTTCCCCATTCTTGTGACAGAATGTAAAATGGAAGTTCTTAGGATCTGGTTTGTCAGACGTATCCAGCAAGTATTCAACACCTGGTACAAGTACCTGCATTATTTACTAATGGTTTTTAATCTTGATTTGATTGGTAATAGCCTGTCTGATGTTAGAGTATTGTGGCAAGATGATCTTAGCAACGATATGGTCTTTGCTTGGTCCGAAGGTTACATCTGCATAGAAGTACTCCTGTGCTTTATTCTTACGAACAACATTCAGTTTGATGGCATCTTCAGCGATCACCCGTACTTCAAGTTCGATATCGTTCTTCCTTGCAATATCCAGGAATGCTTTTGCACTGGCTGGAGTCTTCTTAATGTAATCCCACAGATCCGTAGACACCACCTTATCCGATCCACCCCATGCAGAAAGTCCTGCATCTGGCCCGATCAGCTTGGCAACTGTCCTGCGCTTAGCAAATGACAGGTTAGAGAACAAGGTCATTGCCTCGATATCATGGGTCATGTCTGCCTGCTTAGCTTCTGCCTCTGCTTCTTTATCTTCAATGTACCACTCAGCTGCTGGCTTCGTACCATTCTTGTATTCCTGGTAGCCATTAGCAATCAAGCTGCTACCAAGCATTCCGAAGTAGGCAGTCTCGTAGTAGGGCCCAAGAGTAGGATCATCAAAGTTGAGGATCATACCATGCTCTTTATCTTCCAGACGGAATACTAAAGTGCTCCAATAAGCAGACTGTGGGCCAAGGTCTACTCTCATTAATCTCTCAAGACGCTTACGGTCTTCAGGATGTGAATCAAAACCGGTGATGAAATCAGTACCCTTCTTATCACACTGCCATGTATGGCTGGTACCGGGAATGAGATTCAGCTTCTCTTTGGTGAGTCGCTCCATTCCCAACTTGAAATTGAAACGTGCTATCTTCTTGATAGCTACTTTGCGGATATGAGGTACTGCTTTTGCAGCGATCTCATTCAATTCTTCAATGCCTGATACACCAGGCTTATTCAGTTTCATCTTGAAAGCCGTACCTGTTACTCCCGGCATGAGGTCTTCGTCCGTACGGATGATGCTGGACTTCTCAATAACTCCCGGATCTTTCTCGATAGGATTGTATATCCTGTCCTGCTCTTCATCGGATATATCTGCAGGAAGAGCTGCTTTCGAAATGATTGATAAAGGATCTACGATCTGGTCAGCACCTGCATCGCCTCCAAGTATCTTTTGTTCAGCTGTAGCGCCACGGCTAACAGGTTTACGTTGTGGTCGCTTCTTTGGTTGTGTTGTTGCTGTGTCTGTCATAATTCTGATTTTGTGCTTTATAGAAGAAAGGCCGGTGTGACCCGGCCTTTTAATAACCTTACTTTTTAGAACTCGAATGTCGGCTTCAATATGAAGGTCTTGGTGATGTCCTCGATATGAAGACCCAATCTTGACTGAATCCACATTTCGTACCCTGCACGTTTGTGTGAAGTCAATCCACCTTTTACCGGACCGTAAGGACCAGCTGTACCCTGAACATATCCCCAGTAGTCATCAGCCCTGGTTGAACGCTTAACGATCTTAACGTTTTCGGTAGAGTCTTTACTCATATCCAAACCGATGAACGTTGCTGACATCTTCGAGAATCTGCCTGCACCTCTTTCATGCTTGGTAGTATAGCTGTCCAGCAGTTTCATGTGCTTCAGCGTGATAGTACCACCATTTGGCATGATGTAGCTTTGGAACTGATACCCAAAGCCCATATTCATTCCAGATCCTGTGATGAACTTGTCCAGCGGGATCAAGC
>Ga0247756_1000009_pt1 | contig 31985 bp, 30 predicted proteins | sample UWRJL066202C4_FD_180949 | JGI IMG/M metagenome (GOLD analysis project Ga0247756, IMG submission 180949) | Plant litter microbial communities from Arlington Agricultural Research Station in Wisconsin, United States - UWRJ-L066-202C-4 | ecosystem: Environmental > Terrestrial > Plant litter >...
AGCTTCCTGCGTAGCTTCTTCGACTTAGCGACCGTACCAACCATCGAGACGCTCGTCGCTCCGATGCCAGCCTCGATGATGCCCGTGTTGTAGTTCGACAGCTCGCTCGGGGTGTAGAGCTCCTGGCTGGCGCGGGACAGGCTCGGGTTCTTGCCGATGTGGAACGTGCTGGGGAAGGCGAAGTACGCCTCGAAGTCGTCGGTGTAGTCCTTCGTCTTCGCGTTCTTCGGTAGGGAGCCGTGGACCAGCCAGTTCTCGTCGATGGAGTAGCCCATAGACGTGATCTGCGGGCGAACGTGGTGGACGAACATGTGGCGGCGAATGCTCGGCTTCTGCGGGTCTGGCTCGGAGGGCTGCAGGTCGAGCCACTCGTAGACGAACGGGGGCCAGCTGCTGCTCTTCTTGCCTGCCCGGACTGCTTCCGAGGAGACGGTACCGCTCGTGAACAGGACGTGGTCCAGCTTGGCGCCAGGTGTCAGCATGTAGATGGCGATGAGCCGCGCGAGCGTGTGTTCCGGGATCGTCACCTGGTTCAGCCCTGCCACGGCGGCGTACTGCTTGGTCGCCTCCGACAGCGTCGAGTTGAACGCCGCGAGGGTCGCCGCGACGCCGGAGTAAGAGTTGAGACCGTCCAGGAGAGCGAAGCCCTGCTCGTCGGTGAGGCGCGGTACCGTGTTCGGCAGGTTGGTGAAGAACTCCTTCATGAAGGTCACGGCCTTGCGGGCAGTGTCAGCGTCGGTCTCCTTGTGGAGGTCCACGCCAGTGACGGCGAACGTCAGGTCACGGGTCAGGTCGTGGCCGAGATACCCAGACGAGACCCGGAAGGACTCCAGGATGTTCTCGCCCGCGTTCTTCTCGTCGTAGGCGATGCGACCACCGACGACGCTCACAGCCCTGCCGGAGAAAGCCTTGCCGCCGTCGGGCAGCTTGAACTCGGGACCGACCTCCGGCATGGGGATGACGGTCTGCTTGAGGGCGGTCTGAGAGTCGTGGGTCTTGTTGCCGTAGTCCTGCATCGACGAGCGCATCGGGATCCGCACGCCGCCGGGGACTGGGATGGGCGAGCCCGACACGGTGCCGTGGTAGGCAGTTGCGCCCTCGGCGACAGTCGTCGTGGCGATGGCGATGCCCAAGCCGCCGCGACCCTCTCGGCCAGGGAGGTCTTGCTCGAACTGCCAGTCCATGCCCTTGCCGGGCTCGGCGGAGTTCTCGTCCGGCAGCTCGTAGCCGATCTGGCGGAGGAGGATCTTGCCCGTCGTCTTCTGGTGCTCGACGTAGAAGTCACCGGGAGCGAGCGGGTCGTCGATGACGAACATGGAGGTCAGTTCCCCGTTGCGGCCCTGCGCTCGGGTTGGCTGCTGCGCCCAGCGATCGACGAAGCGGGCTCCTCGGTCACGTACCTCGGCGCGGATAGCGTCGGCCTCCGGAGTGCCGTCCTTGATCTTGCCGGACGCCAGCTTCAGCTGGGTGAGGTGTTCGAGGATCTCGTCGTTCTGGAGGACGCGAGCAACGTGGTCCATCGTCAGCGGGTCGGCAGGAGTGAAGTTCCGCACGGTGCCCGTCGGGACGAAGATGCCCTCGTGGTTGAGTGGAGCAGAGTCAGCGTTATCTGGGATGAGGAACAGTGCGCCCTCCTCCGTGCTGTACCGGCTGGTGCCGGGGAGCACGAGGCCGACGACGTGAGACTCGGGATCGATCTCGACGACCTTCTTCGACATCGACAGCAGGGCACGCTCGTTCTGAGTCGCGTCGTCCCACATGGCCTCCGTCTCCGGCGGCACCCACACGGAGCCGTTGGGGCGGTCCAGCGCCTTCCAGCCACGGGCGTTGAGGAGGTTGACGGCCTCCGTGACCATGCGCTCGTTGATGCCGAGCGCGATGATGGGTGTGCGGCGAGCGATGACCTCGCTCAGCACGTCGTACAGTTCCTTCTTCTGCTGCAGCTCCGTCTTCGTGTCGTCGTAGCCGGCAGCGAACGAGTCGAGGTCGACGGCGAACAGGTCGCCGCTCGTGAGCCCGTAGACCTCGCTGCGAAGGACAGTCTGGAAGTTGCTGGGCACGAGGTCGTGGGTGTCGCCGCTCGTCTTGCCGCGCCCGGCCTCGTAGTAGTAGACCGCCGCGCTGGTGCTGGAGTCGCGCACGCGGTCAAAGATCGCGACGAGGGTCTCCTCGCCGGCGGTCCAGGCGTGGGGGTTGTACGCCTCGACCTGCTGGCCCTCGATGGTGTGGCTGACGTTCAGCGTGGCCACCCGCTGCAGCAGGTCGAAGGTGCGCTTCTGGTTGCGTGTCCACGCGCGGGCCGTGACCTCGTCGTACTTCGCACCCAGGGCGACACGCTTCTCGAACGTCGCGGCCTTGACGTCGTGGGCGACGGCGGCCGCTCGGGTGGCAGACTCAGCACCGGCTTCGATCGTGCGCGGGTTCAGGCGGTTGCGGGTGTACGCGCGGAACGGGAAGGCGCGGGTCTTCCAGACGCTGCCATCGTCCCACGCGAGGCTCGTCGTGCCGTCGACGTTCTCGATCTCCTTGGTGGCGATCAGGCCGGGGATGCGCGCCAGGACCTTGTCGTCGAAGCGGTAGAACGGGCGGATGTACTTGTGGCCCGTGTCGACGAAGTCGTGACCCTTCTCGTTGTTGGTCGTGGTCTTGGACCCGAACGCGCGACGGAGGACTGGTACAGACAGGTGAACGACCTTGGCGTCCTTGAGGGGGAAGTCAGTCAGCAGCTTGTCGGGGTTAGTCAGCTGCCACGCGATGACCTGGTCGCTGGTCCACAGCACCGGCTTGAAGGTACCGTCGGCCTGCTCCTCAAAGCCCTTGACAGCGTGGCGGAGGCGCATCCGCTGGTAGAGCATCTTGTAGTCGCTGGGATCGACGGGCCCGCCACCAGGCTGGTTGTCCATCAGCCAGTCGGCCTTGGCGGTCAGCATCCCCTCATAGTCGATGAGGGCGAGGCTCTCGAAGCCCTCGCGCACGGCGCCGGGCATGGTGGCCTGGCTCGCCCACGCCAGCAGTTTCTTCTTTGCCGCGCCGAGTGAGCCACTCAGGCCCGTGATGAGAGAGCCGGCACCGGAGTAGAACGACTGGGCGACGAGAGACCTCTGCACCGCTGGCCCCGCTGGGCCGGTCTTTACGCCGTCGTAGTGGACGTTGTGAGTCCACTGCTTCTCCTCGGGGCGGCTCACCGGGGCGATGATGTCGATCTGGAACGTGAGGCTGCCGGGCACGATGTCCGTGCTGTTGGAGACGTCGCGCATGAGGGCTGCGAGCTGAGTCGTCGTCGTGTGGCGGAAGCGCGACTCGCCGAAGCGAGCCTTCTCCGCCGGGTTCGCGAACTTCAGCGGCGCGTACTCGTGGCCGAGGTCGATGACCTGTCGCGGCCCGTCGGGATTCTTCTTGTCCTTGGGGCGCGAGTTGAAGACATTGACGTGGTCCAGCTGCTCCCCGTCGGGGCCAGTCGAGACGATGGGGACTGGCTTGCCGTCCTGGTCGAACACCGAGTAGTACGCCCTGGCACCACTGATAGCTATCCCGTCGAGGTGGCGGACGGCCAGGCTGCTCTCCGCGGTGGACCCGTCGGGCAGGGTGACGTTGTACGGGATGCGGTGAGACTTGTCTTGGAGCGCGGCGAGCGAGATCTCGATCGTCGACTCCGCGCCCGCTGCGGGGACGTCGAGCGAGTTGACCGTACCACCGTGGAGGTCCACCATGCCCTCGGTCTCCGCGCCGTACGCCTTCACGGCTCCGGGGGCTGCGGCTGACGCGGGGCGCTGCTTCTTCTCGGCGGCGAGCTGCGGGACCAGGGTGTTCCAGTGCCCCTGCTTGATGTTGCCCATGATGTTCTTCTCGACCAGGTCGACGAGCTCGTCCTTGGTGTACGTCGTTAGGGTCAGTGTCTCGTCGGTCTTGGCGGCACGGCGAGCCGACTCTTGGACGAGGGGGCTCGTCGGGTCGAGCAGGGGCTTGACCAGCGTACGGACCAGCGTGGGGTCCCACAGGTCGAGCTCCTGGCTGTCGAGCGGGGGAACGGCCGGCAGGTTCTTCCCGACGGTCGTGATGGACAGCGACTTGCCGAGGTAGTGCCCGAACACCGCGCGACTGGCGAGTTCCCACTGCTCGGGGCTGATGAACTTCAGGATCTCCTTCGTCGACATCCCGCGAGCCATCGCGTCGCGGATGTCGCGGGTCGCGCTCTTGTCCCAGTACTGGACCTTGTTGACGATGTTCGGGTAGGAGCGAATGTACGCCATGAACATCTCGCGCTGCGTGTCGCTCGTCGAGTCGCTGAACATCCCGACGATCGCCTCGAACACGTCGTCGTCCTGGAACGCCTGGATCTTCTGGAGCACCAGGTCCGCGAGAAACCCGACGCGCTCGTAGGTGTTGATGTCGTTCGCCTCGTCGGCGAGGTCCATGATCTTCAGCAGGTCGGCGTGCTCCCCCTGGAGGCGGTCGAGCATCTCGGTCTTCGCCTTCGTGGAGTCTGCCTGCTTAGTGAGGAAGCGGAACAGCTTCTTGTGCTGGTTCCGGCGGACCTCGTTGTACACGGCCGTGACGAGCTCGACGGTCTTGCCGGTCGTCAGGTCGGTGACGGTCTCGCCGCGCAGGCGGCCACCCTTGCCGTCGGGGCCGGCGTCGACGTTGAGACTCGCTCCGGCCGCGTTCAGTACCTCGATGTGGCGCTTGGCGACCGAGTCAGCCAGGGTCGCGGCGTTGTTGTACTGCGTGTCCGTCTCGATGGTGAGCGGCGCGTCTGCCATCGACGCCTCGACGGTCAGGGCGACAGCGATGTGCTGGTCCATCTCGACGACATTGTTGTCGCGGCGAGCGGGGTTGCCCCACTCGTCGGTGTAGTTCTCGTTGGTGACGATGAGCGCGGAGCTGATGTCGGCGATGGACTTCCACGCCCGCTCGGCAGTGCTGGTGTCCTTCATAGACTCGTAGTAGTCCTGCTCCAGCAGTACCGACAGGTTCGGCTCGTACGCCTGTGGCAGGAGCACGTCTCCCGAGATCGACCTCTCCAATACCGGGATGTTGAGCATCGCGATGATGGCGTCCTGCGCGTCGGGGTCGTCCTGAGTAGCCTCCAGCGCGTCGGTGATGGCGTCCACGTCCATCTTCGGCAGGGCAAACTCACGCCCGTCGTCGAACTGGACGACGATGTTGTCGCGAAGTGCGATCCCAGGGTTGGAGAGCCACGCCTGGAACGGGATGTTAACGGCCCCGTCCATCGCGAGCTCTTCGGTGCTGGCGAACCCTGGAAACGACCCACGGATGATCGACAGGCCGCGAGCGCGGAGGGACGGGTGAGTGTCTCCCTTGTCGACGCCGCCGCTCTCACCACCGAACGCGCCCCAGATTGCCTGGTCGCGAGTCGCGGCAACACCGAGGGCCTCCCGGCGCTCGGCGTTGACCTTGATGAGAGCTGCCAGCTGGGTGCGCCTCTTGGTCCGGCCAGCGTCTGGGCGGTAGGCGACGGGGTCCTGCGCGCTCTTCTTCGCGTAGACGATGTCGCTGATCGCCTTGACCTTGGCCTCGCGGTAGAACGACTCCTGGCTGAGGGCCGCGGCGACGCGAGTGGCCCGTTCCTGCAGGTCTCGAACGCCCTCGCGGATCTCCATCGCGACCGACGCGTGGGAGTACTCGTCCGCGCTGCCAGACTGGTTCCAGTCGCGCACGTCGAACATCCACGCGACGTAGGGCGCCTCGTTCCCCTGGCGGTACCGCTTGTTCACGGTCTTCTCGAACTCTTCCGTGGACTCGGCGGCCATCAGGTCCACGATGAAGGACGCCGCCTCCATCGGGCCGCCGGTGCCGACGTTGAGGTCGTAGGCGAGGCGCACGAACCGGTTGCGGATCTTGCCGTAGACGAGCGTGCCGTTCTTTCGCGCAGCCTGGAGCGCGTCCCACTCCTTCATGATGATGATCTTCAGCAGCATCATCTCGGCCTTGACGGAGTCCTTCTCCATGATGTACTGGTAGAGGGAGTCGTTGACCCTCACGAACCCGCTGGCGTCGAGCGGCATCATGATGAGGCGTAGGTCCTTGGGTAGGTGGTGGAGAATCGCGGTGGCGATGTCCGGGTTCGCGTTCAGGAACCGCTGGACCTCCTGCTTCTTCTCCACCGTGCCGTCGTGAGCCGTGACGATACCGGACTCCTCGATGGCGGCGTGGAGCGTGGTGTGGGCCTCGCGCATACCCGCGCCGAGCTGGTGACCTGCTTCGGCGACGTCGCCGATCGGGGCAAACGTCGTCTTGTTCAGGGAGATGCGCTTGTTGGCAGCCTCGAAGATGGTGTCCAGCATGGCGCGCTGGGCGGAGACCTTGCCGGCCTCCAGCTCGTCATAAGAGTAATAGTTGCTCGTGCCCTCGCGCTTGACCGAGTCGGTGCGGAGGCCCGTGGCGTGCCAGTTGGTCCTCTCCGCCGATCCCATCGCAGCGACGTGGGCGACGGCCTGCTCCATCGTGAGGCCGGGCGGGAAGCCGAGAGCGACCGCAGCGTCCACGTCCATCGCGCCGAGGGTCAGCGGGCCGAGCACCTCGTTGATGGCGAGGTGAGCCTGGCCGGCGATCTTCTTCAGCGCGTTGAACCGGGTGGCGATCTTCTTGTCTGGGTCGGCGACGCCCTGCTGCATCCGCTGTTCCTGCAGGATGCTCATCATGAACAACTGCTGGATCTGGGTCGTCACCCCGCCGGTCAGGTTGCCGTACTCGTCGACCTCCGGCACCATCATGCGGGCGACGGCCAGCATCGACTGTGGCAGGGTCAGCAGGTTGTCAGAGTCCCTGGTGTACGACTCGTTGTGGACCGCCGCCAGGTACGCGAGGCCGTTACGGACCCTGGTGTAGATCCGGTCGCGGTTGTCGACGACGTCAATCGCGGCCTCCGCGGCTCGCTGGGCGACCCTCGCCAGGTTGTCGGCGATGTGCTGCTGGGCCGGCGTGCCCGCGACGATCTGGTTCTCGGCGGTGCTCTTCGTGGCGCTGTACCCGAACGAGCCGAGCACGCGGAAGTAGTCCGTCGCCTCTTGGACGATGGCTGCGTCGAACAGTGGGGTCGCGCCTCGCTCCTCTAGCACCTGGCTGACGTTGTTCACGCCCGCCTGGTTGAGCTCGTCTCCCTCCTGGTCGGGGCGGGCGTCGCGGTGCTCCAGTGCAGCCGCCCGAGCGCCGAGCTCGCTCAGCTCCTCTTGGGCAATGTCTTCCAGCAAGAGGCTGAACGGGCGGAGGGCGATCCCCTGGAACGCGCGGATGTCCTCGCCGAGGATCGGGGACGCGTAGAAGGCCTCCCGGAACTGGGCGATGGCGTCGGGGTCGCCGCGCTTGACGGCACGGTGGAAGGCGTTGAAGATCCTGGCATACTCGGGCCAGTAGTCGAACGTCAGGTCCTTGGTGCTCTTGCTCTGGCTGTGAACCCGCTTCAGCAGGTCCAGGGTGCGCTGGGAGACGCGGTCGATGTAGAGCTGGGCGGCACCGTGGCTGGGCGACTTCCGCTTCTCCTTCAGCAGGCGCTTGGCGATCTTCATCAGGTGGGCTTCCTGGTGCCTCGACCGGATGATCGGGATGCCCTCCTGGGTGTTCATCAGGAACTCGCCGGAGCGGAGGTTTCGGAACGCCTCGAAGTCGAGCATCCGCTCCGCCATCTGCACGCCCATGTCGCCGTCGTGGTCGGCGCCGGCCGCCTCGATGACCGACTGGCTCACGCCGATGGTGCCGTTGCTGCCGTTGCCGGTCAGGATGGCGGAGACGTGGAGCGACCCACTCATCGCAAATGAATTGGCACCCGTAAATGGATACCTCCCCAGCACGTTCGTGGCGGCGATCATGCGAGTGGTCCGCTTGGCGCGGTCGAACCGGGGGCGGCCGGTCGCAGCGATCGTCTCCGGCTGGTACTCCTGCTTGCCGTCGCCGGTGTAGGCGTTGCGGAGGCGCTGGTTCAGGTCGTTGATGATGACCTTGCGCTCGTCGTCGTTCGCGGCGGCGACGAAGGCGGCCCCGGTCTTGGTGATGTCCAGCAGCAGGTCGTTGAGCTCGACCAGCACGTCGTTGTTCTGGGCAACCCTCTTGGGTGACGGCTGCTTGGCCTCGGGGAGCTTGGCCCACTCGGCCGCGAGGGCTCGGTGGGCGGCGATCTTGGACTGGATGATCTGCGCCGCGTCGGCGAGGGAGACGACGTGGGCGTCACTCGCGACCCCAGCTCCCTGCGTCGACAGCAGCGTGTACATCTTCTCCTGCGTGGTCTCGGTCAACCGAGACGCCTCGGCCACCAGGTCCGCGCGCTCGCGGATCCACGGCACGACCGCCGCAGACTCGGCTCCCAGCAGGGTGTTGATCTGAGCGGAGGCCGCTCGAATCGAGTCGTCGGCGACTGGGGTGGACACCTGGAGGGCGGCCTTCTGCTGCGGGGACAACTTGTCCCACTGCTCGTCGCTGATCTGGACGCCCGCGCCCTTGGTGTACTGGACCGTCCTCGCGATGTTCTTCGCCTTCTCGTCCGCCGACAGCGTGTGCTTGTTGACACCGACGCTCATGCCGGCGCCCATCGCGAACCCCTGGACTCCCGCAGCGGAGATCTCCTCGTAGCTGGCCATGCGGTCGAAGGAGCCCGCGTCGAGGATCGTCTGCAAGACCTCCTCGTACGCCTCTCCAAACCCGTTGACCATCGCGTTTCGGATGACGCGCTCGCCGCTCGACAGCTGCTGCGCCGCCAGGTACACGTCGTTCGCCGAGATCGTCGCGCCCCTCGGGGCCGTCAGCTTGGCGACCAACTTGGCGCTGTATCGACTGGCGAACTCGCTGGGGACGAAGCTCGCCATCGCGATGCGGCTGGACTCCACCGTGCCGCCGGGGCCGAAGGTGTACTTGGTGCCACCCTCCACCGTGCTCTTCACGGGCACACCGCGCACGCCCGCCGCGCGCACGTCCTGGGCGGCAGTGATCTTCTGGCCGAATCCCTTTGCTACTGCTGACTGAGCCAGGTCGATCAGGCCGGAGCCCATCGCCATCAGCGCGTTGTCGGGGGTGAACGTCTTGTCGCCGGTCACCGGGTCGGTGTGGTAGAGAGTGGACTTGTACTTGCCGGCGGAGTAGTCGAACTTGTTCATACCACTGGAGAACAGCTCCGTCTCGGCCGCGACTCCCTGGGTCGCCATCAAGTACTGGTAGGAGCGGAGGGCAATCCGGGACGCGCCCATGCCGATGGAGTCCGCGATCTGAGTCGCGACACCAACTCCAGTGAGCCAGCCGGGACGACCGGCCCCCTCTTCATCAACATCGTACCAGCTGGACTCGCCGTCGCCGACGCCAGAGACGCCGTCCTGGATCAGGTCGTACCCACCCTGCAGCACGTTCGTGACGGGGGAGAGGCTCTTCGTGAGGAGGCTCGTCGCGCCACCGACCCACACGGTCGCCTGGGTGGTGCCGTTGAGCCCCGCCTCCCTGGCGGACTCGGCCTGCTCGTAGGTGCGGGCTGCCTGCGTCAGCCAGTCGTCGCGGTTCAACACGTAGCCGATGCCGCCGGTGACCGCGCCGATCACGCCGCCCACGACGTTTCCCAGGCCGGGGAAGATCGTTCCTAGGCCAACACCAACAGCTGCACCACCGCCCACGGACGCGAGGAACCCGGTCGCTTGCACCGCCTCGTTACCCGCGAACTCGTCGGCGGTCGCCTCGACCTCCTCCTGGAACTGCTTGCCGCTCTCGGCGTCGATGAAGAAGGTGTTCCGCTCGCTCCGAGCGTCAGTAACAGCATCGCGGAGACTCGTGCCACCGTTCGCGAACAACTGCTGCTTCGTCTTCGCGTCGAACAGCTGGTCCGCCATCATGGTGTCGGCGGTCGCCTCGTCGTACGACTGGTACAGGTTGCCGACCTTCTCGCCGTGGACGAACACGTCACCGAACTCCCACCCCTCGCCCGGAGTGGCGTCGGTGGAGTCGTAGGTCGCGATCCCGGTCGCGTCAGAGTCGAGGAACTTCTCGTTCATGCGACCCTGGGCGGTCATCGCCGCGTCGTGGTCGGCGCTGTCCTGGAAGAACGGGGTGTTGTAGCCACTGTCAGTGGACTGTGAGTTCGCACCGCCGTACCACTGAGACTTCTGCAGCAGGGAGTCGACGCCCGGACTACCGGAGCGAATAGCTTCCTGGTTCGCAGCGTCAGCTTGCTGCAGTCCCGCTGGCGCCGCCTGCTTCGCGCCCCAACCCGCTTGTTCCAACAGGTCGTCAGCGCTCAACGGAGGCTCCTCTGGTAGTAGGGTGGGGCACAGCCCCAATTATAGGGGGCAGTTGGCCGAGCACGGGGCGACTTCCCCAAAGTTGGACTGAAAACACTGGCCACGACGGGACTCGGCCCCAGGACCGTCGGGCTCTCTCGTGGCTACTGGGTCCGATGCCCGGTGGTCGTGGAGGACCAGCGGGGACGGGGGAAACTACCCAGTACCTTCCCTGTTACTGGTGGAAACTTTCCAGAGACCATCCTTAAAACTATATTAAACATAAGAAACAATAGTATACCCCCTTATACATATATAAATAGGGTGTTCGCATTATATTCAATTAACACATTTGTTTCTGATGTAACTATTAGTTTCTATTTTCTATTTTTGGTTTGGACTACCTATCTACCAGACCGGAAAGGCTCTATCATGGATCCAGATCTGCTCATGCCACTTGGTATGACACCGGAGCGCATCACGGCTACTGCTCGTGCTCAAGAGATCGCTAGCGAATCTCAAAGCGCTCAGGCCATCCGTAACACTCAGCTGGCAGCTGCAGTTACGAGACTCAACGATCGTAGCGACAAGCGCAACGAGCGTCGGCTGGAGGACAATGCCAAGCTTGCTCGCAAGCTCTCGGCAACTGAACTTGACGTCGTCACTCAGACGCAGGTCAAGGTCATCACCGGTGCGGAGCGCAAGGCGCTCAAGGCTATCGCCAAGCACCGAAAGGACACTGTCAAGCGTTCTGTCAACGTACAGAACAAGCTCATCAAGCGGGCTACCGCTAAGCCTAAGAACAGTATGTTCTTCTAGGCAATTAACATTTAGCTAACCTTTATGGTTAGCTATTTGTTTTTTTTTATTTTTTTATTTTTTTTTCTTTATACAGTACTGTACATGACTGACCGACTTCCCAGCCACTAGGCGCTTGCCTCGCTGCTAAGCGAGGTGGGACCCAGGAGATCAGTTTATTTTTTAAAACTATTTATATAAACAAATACATATACAGTATGTATATCTATTGTTATTATCTATATTATTTTTAACTTAACTACGTGTGTCAACACGTCTAACTCAGAGTCCTGTGTTACAACACAGTGACTCATCGTGTCTGTGTGTCAACACAACTACTACTCGTGTAGCTGTCTCAGCTACCACGTTACCTTCTCTCCAGTCTTCCAGGAAGACGGAAGAAATTTGGAAGACATCTCACCTGGTAGCTACCAGTTCTTCCGGTTCTTCCAGTTCTCCACTCGAACGTATGGGTATCAACTTCGAGAGTCATACGTTTGAAAGGAGAACTGGAAGAACTGGAAGAACTAGTGTTTACCCTGGTAAACTACCAGATTTTTCTTCCATCCCAGTTCTTCACACTGGAAGAACTGGAAGAACAGTACTCTACCAGGAGATTCACTGCTCGTGGGCAGTGAGCGGGGATCTTATAAGGGGGTACCTGGTCGGGACGAGGAGGTCCGTCTGCCACTGGCGACGGCACACTCGTTCCCAGGACTGGGACTATATCTCTTACTCTGTGAAACTACAGGTTCCTGCTGGAACCGGTGGACTGCTGTCCACGCAACACTGCTGTGTTGCTACAAATAAAACTATATTTGGTAGGGGGTAAGAGGAATGAAATTAATTCTAATTATCTATTTAACTACTAAGGAGTTTGAGTGAGCACTCAAGCTACTTCTCCCTAGTGTCTCTGTGAGAGGAGATCAATCATGCTCGTAGCAATCATCGCACTCTCCCTGTCGGTGTTCGTCCTCCTGTTCCTCGGCATCGCTGTAGCAGTGGAGTGGACCAACACTCGGCAGCGGTTGGTGAGCGTCACCCGTGAGGCTGACTCTCTCCACGCGTCGCTCGTCGCTCACATCCGTGAGCTCGACGACACCCGCAAGGAGGCCTTGGAGCTCCAGCGCCAGCGCCGTGCCATCGATCTCGATGTCGACGGCATGGTGCGAGAGCTCGCCCACCTCCGTGCGGAGCTGGCGGGGCGCAAGTTCCCCGAGCTGGACCAGGACTTCCTGGCCCACATCGCAGACGCTGTCAGCGTCGGCGACTAGTCGCTGCAAGGCCCTCACTCTAGGACACGAGTGGGGGCCTTGCTGCTCCCTATTTACAACGAGTAAAGGAGTAGCACCATGAGTGAAGAACAGCCGGAGACGGACTACTCAAGTTACGAGGCAGCGTTCGCTGCTCTCGACTTGCGCAAGGACGTCCACGAGGCGGGGACCACCCTCGTCTACAACCTCATCATGGACTGGTTGGCAGACCCGTCTTCGGGTCACACCAAGTCCACGATGAACCTCGCCAAGAGCATCGAGAACCTCCACGGCATGTACGTGGTCTCGATCCTAGAGATGTTCAAGGGCGCGCCAATGAGCGTGCTCAAGGCACCGCCCAGCAGGGCATCGGTGCTCCTGAACAGGATCTCGTGGGCACTGGCCGGGGCTCTCGCAGCCACGACCGCTGCCATCGTGATCCTCGCAGTCTCCTGAGACCGTAGGTCCGCTGCCACAGCGGCCTATGGAATAGGGAGCCTGTGGCGCTGTGGCGCACCTACGCCCGGCCCGCCGTCCTCGTGTTGCTACCACGAGCGCACCGGCGGGCCGGGTTACTATCAACCAATCCCTAGTAGAGAGAGTAGTGAATCGTGAATCACCCATACATGGATGTTGTTGTGACCAAGGCAAAGAAGCCTGTCGGCCCGACTGTTCTCGTCGGCAACGTCGAGATCATCGAGGCTCGTTCCGAGTTCCACCCCAAGAAGCCCTTCGTGGTCTATCGGGGTGAGAAGTTCATCGCGCGCATCAGCAAGAAGGAGCGCGACATGCTGGTCCAGAAGGCGAGGCTCATAGGATGACTGCCCGCAAGATCTTCTGGTCGCTGCTGTACGTGGTAGCGGTAATCGCTATCATCGTGCTGGCTATCAAGCCCGGCCGCGACCTGCTGACACTCCCCATCGGGGTGGCTGCAGGTTTCGCTGGCTACCAGCTCTTCTGGCGCAAGCCAAAGCCCAAGACAATCGAAGACATCTGGGCTGAGCTGCAGCTGGAGGCTGATCGGGCGGCACGAGCCGCGTATCGAGAGGACCCTAATGGCTGACAACGGCGAGGCGCTAGCCAACTCCATCGTCGGCATCATCGCCAAGCACAACCCTCAAGTCCCGCTGTCTGTTGGCATCGCCATTGCAGCGGAGATCATGAGTCGGTTGTCGCTCGACGAGTACCTAGTCCTGCACCACAGGGGCACGGACCAAGAACTCATTCAAGTGCAGCAGCCTGCGCAACTCGGCTTCTATGGAGCGAGCTACAAGCTCACCCCACTGGGAGCACGAGAGGTGGTACATCACCTCAAGATCCTGCCACCGCTGACATAATAGGTCTGACACACTTACTTCGGTAAGGGAAGGAGGACATCATGGCGAACGGCTGGCTCTACCTGATCGTAGGCATTCTTGTTGGCGTAGTAGCTGTACTCGTCTTCACATAGCGTCCTGACCCATCGCATCTGCTAATGCGGGTCAGGCAAGCGGCAGCCCCACTCTCAATCCCGCAAGGGCGGTAGGGAGTGGGGCTGCTGCATTAATAGCAACAGGAAAGGTAACAATGCGTTTCATCGTAGCAGACGTAGAGACCACCGGTCTCGATCCTGCGAGAGACAAGCTACTGGAGTTCGGCGCCATCATCCTCAACGAGGATTGGCAACCCCTCTCCGAAGCGGAGTTCGTCATCTCGCAACCCCAGTGGGCGCGTAAGGCCCTGCTCAGCAGGACCGACGACTTCGTCGTCAACATGCACACGGTCAACGGGTTGTGGGATGACGTGTACGGCCCATACGCACAGCCGCGCGGGATCGTAGACTCTAAGCTCGTCGAGTGGATCTATAGCCACGTCGACGAGCAAGAGGAACTCAGGGTCGTGGGTAACAGCCTGCGCCTGGACCTCAACTTCATCGAGCACCAGCTCCCTGGAGTGCAGAAGCTCATCAGCTACAGGTCGATCGACGTGTCAGCTGTTGAGACGTTCGTCAACGAGGGTCTTGGCTTGTCTAAGTACCCGCGTCCCGATGTATCCAACCACAGGGCACTGGATGACGCACGCGAGTGCCTCAAGCAGTTGACCTTTCACCGTGACCAGCTCAAGGAGGCTATGTCATGATCAGCATTGACAAGCTGAGGAAGAAGGGCCTCGACTCGCTCGATGAACTTCGGACTCATATCGCAGGGATGGTGGTCACGTCGGAAGACGGTGAGCACCTGCTCTGGCTGGGGCCAATGTCGACCTCTGCCTCTGGGCAGAAGATCGTTCACTACCCGGTCTACAAGTCGATCAACGTACAGCGCTTCCTCTACGAGGACGCTCTCGGTGGTGACACCGGCGGAGGTAGACTCAAGAAGCTCTGCGACATCGAGCGGTGCGTTCACCCGAACCACACCGACGCTCTCATCAAGGGTCAGAAGACCATTCCGCAAGACAAGCTCCTGAAGTTCCTCGACGAGCTGGGTCTGTAACATGGAGCAGTGCTCTGATTCCAAGTGTCAGAAGCCTGCGCGTGCTGCGGTCAAGGTAACTCGCCCGAGTAGGGGGGATGTTCGCATCGCCATCTACACGGACGATCGGTACGCGCCTAAGACGGCGACCCGTACCTGCAACGAGCACACGATCGACTCTGTCAAGAGTCTCATGCTCATCCTCATCGACATCGACGGTGAGTGATGGAGTTCTTTCGTATCATCGCTGGCACCTACCTAGTGGCGGCTCTCATTGTGCTCAGCAAGAGCATCAACAACAAGAGAAAGTAGTACATCATGGCAGCACGACTCACTCCCTCGGAGCGAGCACAGAAGCACGCAGACGAGCTGGCGAAGATCAAGCAGAACCTGCTGATCTCGCTGGGCAAGGCACAAGCCGAAGTTGCGAGGCGCGGCGAGGCCAGGGACAAGGCAGAGATTGCCTTCACCAAGGCCACCGCAAACCTCGACAACGTCTGGGCAGACCTTGCCGGCTTCGGCATCACGCCGGAGAACGCCGACGAGGCCGACACTCCGGCCATCGCCACGGCGGTAGAGGAGGCGTAATGCTTCCCGACCCGTCCGACGTCATTCACGATGTCTCGGGTCCGCTGCTCGGCCTACCAGTGTTTCTCGCTGGTAGTGCCGTGGCAGCGGAACAGTACCTCAACCCACAAGGGTTCTCTGACGTGGACTTCTTCTGTCGCACGCCGGAGACCATCATGGCAGCTGCTCAGAAGCTGATCGGCGCGGGCTTTGTCCTCGACGATCGGAACGAGAGTATCCACCACAGGTGGATGAGGTACGGCATGAAGGGTTGGCACACCAACTCCCTCAAGCTGCACTCCCCCGCAGACATCGAGGTCAACCTCGTCTTCAAGACCATCGGGAAGAAGCCAGTCCAGTCCCTCGCAGAGGTGCTGGAGAGCTTCGACTTCGGGTTGTTGGCGATAGGGTACGACCTCGAAGATGGGCTCATCTTCAGGGACATGCGATCGTTCATGTTCCCGGACCTCCCCGACAACGCGGAGGCCTTCCCGCTCATGCCGAACAAGCGCATCGCCTGGCGGCGCGGGCAGTTCTCGCGGTATAATGGAACTCGCGAACCTTGGAGGTATTCCAAGTACGCTAGTCGTGGGTTCGACATGAGCCTGGTCAAGGAGGACCTGCTCCTTGGCTATGAAGAGGCAATAGAGTACTGGACAGATCGAGGCGATCCTGAACACCTTCAGCTCGCAGAGATCTACACCAGGCTCCACGCCGACATCACCGCCAACAACTACAAGTCCATGCTGGACGCCGGTCTAGAGATCATCAAGGCTGACTCTCTCGACGCCATCATGGACGCACTGAATAGGACCGACTAATGCCAGAGGCAACGTGCAAGACGCCCCACATTGATGGGTCCGCCTGCTACTGCAAGGACGTCGACTGCTTGTACTGCAAGCGGAACGACTGTGCCAACCGTCCCGTGTCGAGAGCCAGGGGACTTACACTTGCCGATCTCTACCGGAGCGGCTTGAGCAAGGGTGTCCTCCAGGCATCCTTCAACTACACCAACAAAACATAGAGAGTGAGTACCACAATCATGGCACCTGCCAAGAGCAAGAGCTCCTTCACCCTGACTAAGTTCACGGGCAACGTCGTCCAGATCGCTGGTACCGACGTGACCGGCGCTGAGGGGTCCATCATCCTGCACGCGGACGAGTACGTTCGCCTGAACCAGAAGCTGGCCTCGATCAAGGCCGAGGATGTCTTCGACGACGCCATCGAGGCGCACTTCAAGGACATCACCGACGCGGCCGAGGCCCTCAAGGCGGCTCGTGAGAACCCCGAGACCAACTCGGAGTTCGATATCACCATCAAGGAGGGTGTCGAGGGCGTGGAAAGCGTGAGTGCTGTCCGCATCCGTCCCTCGCTGGAGACGATCATCATTCGTCTCGTCGAGGCCGGTGACACCGACCGCCTGCGCTGGGTCAACGAGGCTCTCCTCATCACGGAGGCGTAAGCCCCGTGCTGGAGACCATTCTCCGGCTCTACACGGCTAGCCAGATGGGTGGGGCATCGACACCGGTGCCTCACCTGTTTGGCCCGCCGGGTTGTGGCAAGTCCTCAGTCGTGAGGGACGCTGCTGACCTGTTGGGAGTGAACATGTTCACGATCAACGTCAGCCGCATTTCTCCTCTCGACCTAGAGGGCGTGCAGATGCCGGACAAGAACAACAAGGCCCTGCAACTGCTGACCGCTATCTACTGGACTCAGCTGCGGGATGGTGACATCCTGCTGCTTGACGAGTTCTTGCGAGGCTTCCCGGAGGTCTACAACGGGTTGCTGGACATCCTCACCTCGCGAGAGGTCGGTGGCTTCAAGCTGCCGAAGGTGTTCATCATCGCTGCGTCGAACACGACGGTAGCGTATGACCAGGCCCTGTCCGACAGGTTGCTTCACTTGCCTGTCCCAGATCCTCGGAAGTCCAAGGGTGAGAAGCACCGCATAGCGGAGCGGATCATCGCTGAGACGGGGCTACTGCCCGGTCTTCGGGACTCTCCGGAGATGGCGGACCTGCTCAAGAACGTGGTGCTGCCGATGTACACGATCCTGGACACCCAGAAGGGTGGCAAGAACTTGCAGGCGCAGTCTACCGTTCAGGAGCCGCACCATATGTCCATTCGCAAGCTCATCGGCATGACCCTCCTTCGGGAGGTCCACTGCCCTGAGATGGTGACGCTCATCGAGGAGAACAACCGACGCGCGATGGCTGCAAAGCAGTCGCACTACGTCGTGATCCTCGATCCCGCTGCTGCCCCACATGGCTACGCCACTGAGGTGCAGAAGCTCAAGAAGAACATGGAGGACCTGACTCCGTTGCAAGCTCGGAACCTAGAGCTCAACGAGCAGCTCCTCGCCATGCACGCCGTCAAGACAGAGGAGGTCAATGACGATGACGCTATCTTCACAGCAGCTGACTGATTCAGTCACGCTGTTCAGGATGCCGGACGGAGAGCAAGTGTCCGTCCAGACGCTGAAGGAGCTGTTGCCCGACAAGGCAACGACTCTCTTCTTCGCACAGCTGTTCAAGTTCGGGTACCACGACCTCCAGTCGCTGGTGACCGTAGTGTGGGGGCAGTCGGTCTTCGACATCCTCCACGAGGGAGGGCACTCGACCAGCCTGCAGGAGTACATCCAGTACACCGTACCTGACCAGGTATCGGCGGGCGTGGTGTACACCAGCAAGGTGATGGCACCCAGCGAGAGGGACTTCCTCGCAGAGGCGTACCGCCTCGCTGTGGTGGACATCGCTCAGTCGATCAAGGAGGTCGGCGCTAAGCTGACCGGCGTGATCGGCTCGCTGCAGGGCAAGAAGGGCAGCATGGTCTTCCAGCACATGCGCAAGATGAACGCTCAGCGCCCCGGAATTCTCGGGACGTACGGAGCGACCATCACGCACGCTGGGCACCAGCCCAACTTGGTGATCCTCGACGTGTCTGGCTCGATGACTGAGCCGACCGTCCGTGCTATCCTCGATGAGACCGTCGGTCTCGCGTGGGAGTCGGACTCGGCGCTGGCCATCGTGTCGAACACGACGACCTTCTGGGAGCCGGGGGAGTACTCGGTCCAGGCCGTCCTCGAAGCGGCTGAGTTCAGTGGCACGCAGTACGCCACGCTCAAGCCGCTGTTCGAGGGTCGGAACTGGGGAGTGGTGGTTACCATCGCAGACTACGACTCGTCGTGGTTCTCTGCGGAGGAGATCAAGAAGTGTGACGGTCACATCGGAACGGTCCTCGACCTGTCGCTGGTGAACCGTCCCACGTACCTCGCCGAGTGCGTTGGTCAGCTCGCTGACGAAGTTCGCCCGCTGCTCATTGGGCACTCTCGCTACGGGTACTGACCCGTAGTTTTCAGGAAAAATTTTCCGGCACGAGTCGGAATTAACCAAAGGAGAATCATGACAAGTAGCGACCCACAGATGGTCACCATCGCGGGCCGGCTGTCGTTCCCGAACCTCACGCAGGCGCAAGCCGTCGTGCAGAACGGGAAGAGCAACTTCCCCGACCCGGACGAGAAGATCGCTCCGTCGTTCTTCGTGGTCGTGAAGCAGAGCCAGATCGACAAGCTCATCGAGCACGCAGAGACGGAGTTCCTTCCGTGGTGCGTGCAGCAGGGGCTGGACGGTCAGAAGCGCTCTGCCCTCACGCAGGCCGAGGCCGACAAGATCCTCGCGTTCCTGAAGGCCGAGGACTGGACTGACGCTCCGCCTCACACGCCCATCAAGGCGATCAGCGCGAAGCAGCAGGACATGATCGATGAGAAGGCTCCGGGCTCGGTGGCGACCATCAAGGTCTCCGGCCGTCCCGGCGTCGACATCATTCAGTCGGCTCAGGTCAACGACAAGAGCGAGCTCAAGGCGGGGGTAGACGTCAAGTCCTTCCCCAACATCGTGCCGGTCGGCCAGGTCGAGGGCGCGGAGCTCTATCCCGGCAGCAATGTCGCGGTGACGCTCAACATGTTCGCCTTCGTGGCGAGCAAGGTCCCCGGCTACACGGCGTCGGCAACGACCGTCGTGTTCAAGGGGCACAACGCGCGCTTTGGCGGAGGCGCGGGCGTCGATGAGGACGAGATCTTCATGGACGCGGACGACTAGTCCACGCTCGGGGGCGGAGGTAGGCAGATAGGTGTCCTACCTCCGTCCCCTCCCTACTACAACTACAGAGGAGATCGCAATGCCAGAGACACTCTCGGGCGTCATCAGCGTCCCGTACATTATCGAGTGGAACACTCGCACGGACATCATCTCCGTTCAGGCTTGGGGTGCGCGCTCCCTGGAACAGTGGCGCGCGATAGCTGACAGTGAGGTGGGTGGCACGCTCCGCACTGTCGCTATGGAGGTCATGGACTTCGTGGAGTTGCTCCATGCCCGCTAGGTTCTCGGCGTCGTACGCCGACCGGTACATGGCCTGCAACGCAGCAGCTAACCTCGACATCGCTCTCCCCGGCTTCATCGAGCCGGAGCGAGACGAGACCGCGGAGAACGCAGCGAACCTGGGGACCATGATCCACGAGATCATGGCAGACGCAGCGGCTCTCACGCCGATGCAACTGGAGGGACTGCTCCAAGCGCTGACCTGGTACCGGGCTCTGCTCGCTCAGCGGCGCTGGAAGAAAGTCATCGAGGAGAAGGTGGACGTGGACTGGCTACCGTCAGCCCCCAAGACTACCGTCGACCTCGTGCTCTACCTCCAGGACGAGATCCACATCGTCGACTGGAAGACGGGGAAGATCCTCGTCGACGCCAAGGACAACAAGCAGATGCTCTACTACGCTGCGACGCACGCGTGGAGAGCGCCAGGCGCTAAGGGCGTGTGGGTACACATCGTCCAGCCGTGGGCTGACGGTCACATCGACAGTCACTACATCACGGTGCAGGAGTTGAAAGACTTCATCGCCGACGCAGTGGCAGCGGACCTCGCTATCACTGCTGGGAACATCACGTTCCACCCGACCGAGAAGGGCTGTCTGTTCTGCCCGGCTAACCCGCACTCGCGGGGCGCCAAGGGCAACATCTTCTGCCCTGCTCTCATGAACCTGTACTACCCAATGCCCATCGACACTGATGCCCTACTACTCGCGGAGGAGTAATGGACCCGGACGGATTTAAGATCGAGCCCGCCATCAAGAAACTGATGCGGGAGAAGGAACAGAGTGACGCGTCGAAGCAAGAGCTCCAGTCGTTGTTCAACACGCTGGGAGCGCAGGCTGCTCAGGCCCAGGAACTCTTGAAGGAAGTGCGAGTGGAGTCCAGTACCAACACCATCAGGATTCCGAACATTACCGCGACGACAGGAACGTACACTACCACGAACGCGAGTGGCAACAAGCTGCCTCCGAAGTGGTACACGGATCCTAACAACGTACCGCCGACAGGGAAGATCAAGCACAAGAACTTCATTGGCCTGGACTTCGAGACGTACTGCGAGCTCAACCTCAAAGAGGTCGGGATCGACAGGTATACGTCTCACCCGTCGTTCCAGGTCCTCATCGGATCCATGTGGGACGGCGTGGACGGGACGGAGTTGGACTTTGTCTTCGACGGGTTCAACTCACTCGACCGACTCAAGGCCGTGGCCGAGGACCCTGACCTCGTCTTCGCGGCACACAACGCCCAGTTCGAGCGGAGGTGCCTGAAGAAGCTGGGGATCACCCCAGCGAACGAGCTCACAGACTCGGCGGTCGTGAGCCGCATCAACGGGGGTGACTCCTCGCTAGCCAACGCCGCTGAGCAGCTGCTCGACGAGAGCAAGGACGGCAGGGGTGAGCGGCTCATTCGCAAGTACTGCGTGCCGCTGCCCGACGGGTCTCAGCCGGAGTACGACGAGATGGAGGTGGACTGGACCTGGTTCCAGGACTACTGCAACATCGACGCCCAGCTGTCCTACAAGCTCGCTGAGGCTGACCGCGCTCTGAAGTGGGACGCTGTCGAGTGGGAGAACGAGCGCATCACGCAACGCATGAACGAGCGTGGTTGGCCCGTCGACATGGACTTGGTCCACAAGATGCAGGAGCGGTTCGAGCAGAACAAGGCCGTGACTCTCCAGCTGTTCCAAGAGAAGCACGACCCCAACAAGGAGCTCAACTTCAACTCGACCCAACAGCTACAGCGGTGGTGTCGAGAGCGAGGTGTCGTTGCTACGTCGTTTGACAAGGACGCGGTGCCACGTCTCATCAAGAGTATCTCTCGGAAGCTGGAGTCGCTGGATCCTGGCCACGCCAAGTATGACGGGTACCAGGAGGTGCTGGCGCTGGTGCAGACGAAGAAGGAGTTGGGCTCACCCACTCTCTCGAAGCTCCAGAAGATCGTCGACACCGTCGGTGACGATGGTCGGCTGCGCTACCAGTACATGCACGCCGGTGCTGCACAGACTCGTCGCTGCTCAGCACGAGGAGTACAGATGCAGAACCTCAAGAAGATGAAGCACAAGCGCAACGTCGAGGAGCTGTTCGACGACTCTATCTGGTGGAGCAACAACGACATGGCGGAGAACCTTCGCCAGGTGTTTCGTGCCGAGGATCCAGACGGTGAGATCATCGTCGGGGACTTCAGCTCCATCGAGTCTCGTGGCCTCGCCTACCTGGCGGGGGCCGACTGGAAGCTCGACATCTTCCGCAAGGGTGGGGACATCTACAAGGTCCAGGCCAGGAAGATGATGACCATCGACCCGGCCGTCGAGGTCAGTGACAGCGAGAGGCAGACCGGAAAGATCGGCGAGCTGTCGTGTGGCTACGGAGCGGGGCCGGGCGCCGTGCAGTCGTTTGCTCTCGGCTACGGAATCGAGTATTCGGAAGTGGAGGCGGGCTACGTCGTCAGCGAGTGGCGGCGCTCCAACCCAGAGGTCGTTGCGTTCTGGGAGCTGCTCGACAGAGCTCTCAAGGAGATCCTGAAAGCGAGCGTAGGGGCCGTGCAGTTCCACCCCATCGCTCACCAGATGCAACTTCGGTTCGAGCTGCACCAAGCACCGGCGTCGCTACACGCTATCCACGCCGGAGCGAAGTCGATCTACGTGTACCTGCTCGACAGCAGGGGTCAAGTGGTCCTGTGGACACCGTTCCACGGGGTCTACGAGAGGGACCGGTCGATCTGCTTCTACAAGGCGAGCAGCAACAAGGGTGGAGCCGCGTGGTCGAAGGGATACATGCACCCCAAGACCAACAAGTTCACCTTGTACTCTATCTACGGGGGCAAGCTGACTGGCATCCTGACTCAGGCATTCTGCCGGGAAATTTTCTACGACGTTCTCCGGAACGTACAGCGGGAAGTTGACAAGCAGCCTGAGCTGGAGATCATCGGTCAGTTCCACGACGAGATCGGCGTCGAGTACACACCAGCGAAGAAGGGCCTCTCGCTACCAGCGGGAGCCCACACCGCAATGATCCAAGCAATCATGGAAGCACCTCACCCAAGGTACCCGTGGTTCCCGATCAACGCGGTCGTCAAGTACGACAGGAGGTATACGAAGTGATGATCATCGGAGTGGACCCAGGCCTCGTACACACGGGCATGGTGTTCCTCAGTGTCAACGAGGACGTCTTCACCTACGGGTCATCGTCGACAATCATTCAGGGGATCGACGCGGGGGGAATCGCGAGCCACTGTGAGGAGGCTGACCGCGTTTACGTCGAGGACTTCAGGGTCCGAGGCGGCTTCGGCACGAACGCGCCGATGCTCAAGGGTCTCGGAGAGATCAAGGTCGCCCTGCCTAATGCCGAGTTCCTCGACAACTGGGGGGTCAAGACCGTCATTACCAACGACGTGCTGAGGCTCTTGGGCCTCGAAAAGTTCAGCATGGCGACCAACCACCAGGACCTGAAGTCTGCCGCGCGCATCTTGCTGCTCGGCATGGCCAAGGACCCGGAGACGAACCGCCTGCTCTACAGGATGGTCGAGAGACAGTACAACCTTCGCGATCCAAAGAATCCGATCGGCCCACTAGCAGCGTAGGGAGGACAGAGTGACCTGGAAGAATCCTAGCCGGGCACACTTGATTAACAAGTTCGAGGGCACGGCACTACCTAAAAAGGCACCGCGCTTCAACGTGGTCGCAGCTGAGCCCTGCCCGGACTGCAAGGCTCCGGTAGGAACACCTTGTTTCTCTCTCATCACGGGAGAGTACAAGAGTGTGCCTCACATCTCACGGAGGCGAATCGCTCTCCGCAACTACTACAAGCAGAAGGAGGCCGACAATGGCTGACAACCAAGGTACGACCCAGGATCTCCTGGATGGTCGTGCCGCGACGTACGGACCACGAGTGCAGAACATGGACTCGATGGCCAGGATGGTCAACGCGTACCTGGACGCCGTCGAGGTTCGCACCGGCAAGCGGGAGCTGGCTGGCGAGGACTTCGCCATGATCATGGTCCTGTACAAGGTGTACCGCTTCGGCGCGACGCCGGACTACCGGGACAACATCGCGGACGTCTTCGGCTACGCTCAGATCGCTGAGGAGTGTGTCGGGGACCGCATGATCGAGGCGGGGTCGGCTAAGGAGTACCAGCAAATTAAGGCGGAACGTAGTCTGGAGACCAAGGAAGAGGCTGCTAGCGCGTTCTACGCAGAGGTCTCAGCTGCTGAACACAAGGCAGCGATCGAGAGGCTGCTGAGGCCGTGGGGGGCGCGTGGACCGATGGACACGGACGCAAAGACCGAGGCTCCAGGTATCATCCGCCTGCCCGACACCAAGCCCTTCGGGGGCTGGGAGATCCAGCTGGCGATGGCCTGCATGGAGTGCGGGCTAGAGTTCGTCCACATCGAGTACCTCAACGAGCTGGAGCCGGCGCCACCGGAGCTAGACGTCGAGTGCCACTGCCCGCGTGGACACCTCCACAAGGATACCTTCACCTGGAACGGTGAGAAGTATGAGTGATGACGGCGTCGAGCTCTCGGACTGGGAGCTGGCGCTGCTAGGCGGCGGCTACATCCCGATCCGAGAGGAGGTGAACACCTGCCTCGCGAACGGGGGTGTCAGGCTCTTCGACTATCAGGCGGAGCTGTTAAAGTGGGAGTGGGATCAGCGGGCTCAAGCCGCGCCCAACCTCCGCATCTGTCTGTACTACAAGACCGGTGCGGGCAAGACGCTCACAGCGCTCCTCGCCGTCAAGGCGGCGGGGTACGACAAGGTGCTCGTCGTCACGCCGCCAGCGACGGACTGGTCATCGGCAGCTGAGCTCCTCCAGATGGAGATCGAGTGTATCTCGCACGAGATGTTCAGGAGCAAGAACTTCAGGCTGATCCGGTCTAAGACCAAGGGCGACACGCCAATTATCTTCGACGAGTTCCACAAGCTCGGTGGTCACACCGGTGCTGGGTGGACGAAGGCGGAGAGGGCCTGCAGGTCTCTCAAGGCTCCGGTAGTACTGTGCTCGGCGACGCCGAACTACAACGCCGCCGAGCGGGTCTACTGCGTGGGGAAGATCCTCCACCCGTACGCCTTTGAGGGTGGGTACATCGAGTTCTTGTACCGACACTGTGAGACCCGGCAGAACCCGTTCGGGCAGACGCCGGAGGTCGTGGGGTTCCTGAAGTACGAGTCGGCAGAGGAGTTCCTCGCCGACATGGAGAGGGTCTTCTACGTCCCGGACGACCTGGTCTACTCGATCAACGACATCCTGTTCGACGTGGACCTCGGCGAGGTGTTCGAGGACTACAACCTCAACACCCGCAAGGAGAGGTTCATGGCCAGCCGCCTGGAGAAGGAGCACGCCCGCGCTATGGCGCAGCGGTTCCACCCGGACGGTAGGATCAGGCAAGAGCTCTGGGACGCGCTAGAGCAGATGGTGGGCGAGGTGGCGACACCGACCCTCATCTACTGTCAGTCCGCAGAGATCGCTGAGCAGCTCCACGAGGTGCTCTACAGGAGTGACGTCAGCGTCGCCCTCCTGACCGGCAAAAAGTCGGGCAAGGAGAAGCGCGCGATCATCGCCGAGTTCATCAACGGTGACTACGACGTGCTCATCGGGACGGCTACTCTCGCTACGGGAGTGGACGGCCTCGACAAGGTGTGCGACCAGCTCATCATCTTCCACGACATCGTGGGCGACGACGCGCTTCGACGCCAACTCATCGGTAGAATTATGCCGAGAGGCGCTGACACGGACACGTCTCGCAAACTGGTTCACCGCTTCATCTTCCAACCGGACGCATAGTGGGTGGGGTCAGCAACCGCTGGCTTTTCCAGGAGAAGAGGAAGTGATGGCCGAGACCGAGAAGAAGGATCCAATGGCTGCTATAGTCGAGCGGATCGAGCGGGCTGCGGCTAAGGATGACACGACACCGGAGGACGCGCGGGAACACCACGCGCAGACGATGTTGCTCATCCAACAAGTCAAGGCTTTGCGAGCTGGTTAAACAAGACGGCCCCCCAGGTTAGATAGGAACCTGGGGGGTCGTTTCCCCTACTACAAGGAATCGCAATGACTAATATAACCACTCAAGAGAGTCTGAAACTGGCGGCCATGCTCCCTGCTGCCAAGGGGCTGGTGAAGCACGGCCACGACATTTACCAATCTGTACACTGGGAGGACGAGCTCCACAACGCGACGATTCCTGCTGAGGAGCGTATCTGGAAGAAGCTGAACCTGTCAGCTGAGGGTGGCGACATCCGTGCCTTCGTTGAGGAGTATGGCTACCACTTTCAGAACGCAGAGTCCTACAAGAACTTCCTGTTCCAGCTACGAGGTAGGCTGCTCGAAGCACCGGGGTCTCCGGACACCGTGCTGATCAAGGCAGACACCCTCCTGCAGCTGGGTGTCGACGGCAAGCTCGTCTTGCCCGACGGAGAGTTCAAGAAGAACTACATCAGGGTGCCGCTCAACGAGGACCCGGAGGTCATTCGAGAGGTGTTCGACGTCTTCACCGACTGGCTCGGTAGTGACGTCGTGGCACACTCGCTGCTGCACCACCTGGCGACCGCTCTGGCGCCGGCGTGGACACCGGTCAAGTACGTGATCCTCATTGGCGAGGGCAGTAACGGCAAGTCAATTCTGTTGACGATGCTGGAGAAGCTCTTCGGCAAAGAGAACGTGTCGAGAGCGAGCAGGCAGGCGATCTCAGCCGGTCGGCCGCTCATCGCGGGGCTCAACCACTCCCTCATCAACATCGTGGGGGACGGTTCAGCAGAGCGGATCACCGACTCCTCGAACGAGAAGGCGCTGACCGCTGGCGAGCCCATCTGGATCGAGAAGAAGTTCGAGAACGACCCCATCGAGATCCAGACGAACGCTCTGTTCATCGAGGCTCTCAACCGGGAGCCGAACAACCGCGAGGACTCGTACGCGATGGACCGCCGTCTCGTACGGTTTGCCTTCAACAAGCGGTACGCGGCGAACGAGTCGTTCAGGCGACGGATGCTGAGCGACGAGGTCCTAGGAGCATTACTCATGCTGCTCATCGAGCACTACGTCCTCCCGTCGGAGGCCGCAGAGAAGCTGGTGCAGACCCAGGAGTCACTGTCGCTGCAGGCGGAGCACAAGCTGCACTCGTCGCGGGTGCTGCAGTTCCTCGTCGAGGACCAGTCCGCGGTCCTGCAGGACCTGGTCGACAAGAAGACGAGGCGAGTGCTGGAGAGCAGCATGGTCACGGCATACCACGTCTGGCTGGGTAACAAGAAGTACAACTTCTCCCGGACAGAGGCGATGCTAGACCTTCGGACAGTGTTCGAGCGCAAGAAGACCACGCGGGGCGTGGACAAGACGATCGACTACAACTACACCGCCATCAAGGACACGATGGCCCGAGACATCGCGATGCTGCTGCAGCACGCGAACGAGGAGAACGATGACATCATCAACGCCGTGGTGGGAGACGAGTAACTACGCCCTAAACACCGTCGTACCGGCGGACTTCATGGACTTCGTGGGCCCTAACGGCTTCGCGATCCTAAAGGCGTGGCAGAACGGCAAGACCCAGCCTGGCTGGGGCAGGGACTCGTTCATGTTCAACTACGAGAGCGGGGAGTTCCTCTTCGCGGGTACCAAGGTATCTGGGTACGCCGCGAAGAGATTCAACCTCGCGCTCGTCATGCGGTCGGTGCGACTCATCTGTGTCGACATCGACGGTAAGAACGATGGTAACGTCGGGGTTCGTCAGTTGTTCCTGAACGACTTCCCGACGACATCCGAGATCAGCAAGAGTGGTAATGGTTACCACCTGTTCTACTCAGTGCCAGACACCTGGGATGCCAAGTACGGCTTCGAGGCCTATGACGACGTTATCGGCATTGAGAAGGGGGTAGACATCAGGGGAACTGGCTGTGTCTACCACCACCCGCAGCAGCGCTGGAACGACGTGGAAGTCTCTCCAGCGCCGCAGCACCTGTTGGACCGCGTTACCGAGAAGCACCGTAGGACGGCGCTCACCAAGCAGCGAACCGCTGCGATCAGCACCATGACAACAGAGGAGAAGCTCATGCTCACCGCAGAACTCAGGGGAGAGCTCGCCAAGCCGATCAAGGCTGGCAAGCGCAACGTCACGCTGTACGCCCTCGGGCACCAGCTCAAGGAGGCCGACGTCGACGACTGGGAGAAGATGATCCAGGAGAAGGGGCGGCAAATCGGTCTTCCCGATGAGGAGGTCGACAAGATCATCGAGAACGTTCTGACCTACGCGAAGCCGTAGTCGCTGACGTTACTCCTGGTAGGGGCATCATTCACTTCGGTGGATGGTGCCCCTATTTTTTTAGGGCTAGAATGAGCCTATGACTGAAGACACAGAGTTGAAGCTCGTCCACGAGCGGCACGCCGCGATGGCGGAGCTGTTCCAGAGCAACGCGGGGCCGGAGCGGGAAGCGACCGAACTTAAGCAGTTGCTCGTGGACAGGAAGGCCAGGGACAGGATGCCCCTGACTCGGGAGAAGTTTGTGATCAAAGAGGATCCCGAGCTGGTCCAGTGGGAGCGGGAGGTTCGCCTGTTCCTGTCGCAGCTGTCTCAGACCAGTGCCCACCGAATCTCGGCGGTCATGATCTTCGAGTGGGCGACGGGAATCAGCGTGACCGACCATCTAGCTGACGGTAGGAAGAACAAGGGACGCCCGAAGAAGTCGGAGTTGCGGGTACTGGGGCACCTGCGAGCTATCAACAAGCTCCTCACCGCGTACTTCGGCCAGTCGTACAAGACGCAGATTGCCAATCGCCCCATTGGGAAGGCGTACAGGAAGCCAGTGGGCTGGGCCATCAGGGAACACAGGCCAATCACCATCACGCTGTACGCGGAGTGGCTGACAAAGACGCTCGAAGTATGATCGAGCGACTACCACCGGAGGACAGGGTCCTGCCGGTCACGAAGGATCCTCGCGGGTTTGAGAGGCACAGGGTCGGCTGCAAGTGTGCTGACTGCCGCGCCCCAGGGGCTGCGAAGAAGAAGGCTGCCCGGAGGTTGTACGACCGCCGCGCAGATCGAGAGGGCCGCCCACGGGCCTGGGAAGAAGGAAGAAAAACGGAAGATAAAACCCCTGGTAAAGGGTAGTTCTTCCGGTTCTTCCAGTTCTGCAATCAAACGTATGGGTTATGAATTGAAGAACCCGTTAAATAAGGGCTGGAAGAATGGAAGAATAGGAAGAATAGTATTTTATTAGGGGCTTTGTCTTCCAAATTTCTTCCGTCCGGTCGACGACCGGAAGAATCTACACGAGGAGAGGCCCCTCGGAAACGATCTCGTCCTCCTGTGCGCCGCCCTCTAGCCGCGTGAGCAGCAGCTGGATAGAGTTCAGGTCAGCCCCCATGACGGCCTGCAGGATGATCGTGGCCGCGAGCTGGTCTTCCCAGTCGCCGGAGTTCTTCCACACCGACTGGACGGTACCGAGCCGCTGCATCCACAGCCACCGGAGCCGGGTGTCGACGCTGCCCCTGTGCTCTGGCGGGATGGACTGCCGGAACTTGCTGGTGACGATCTCTGTCACTTCTTGATCTCCGCTGTCGTGAGGTCGTGGAACTCCACGGACTCCTTCTTCATGACCACGGGGTTGGTGCCTGGCCGGCGGGTACCAACGCGGCGGTCGAGGATCATCTTCTGAGCCCTGGTCGCCTTCGACATACCACCGCGCACCTTGGCGTTCGGGTGCTTGGCGATGTCGAACAGGATCTGGGGGATGGCCTCGTAGACCTTGGTCTCGACGGTGATCTCGGCGACACGGGGGTTGTCCGTGTACGCCTGGAGTGCCTGCCTAATACTGACGTACGCCACTTCTCCACACCTCCGACCAGTCCTCTACATAGTCTATCGCGCTCGTGCGGCTGGTGTCGTGGAACGAACCACTGAAGAAGTCGAGGTCCTGTGTAGCCTGGACAGCGTACCTGAGCGCGTCCATCATGTGCGAGTACTTGTCGTGCCTCGGTCGCGGTGACCACTCCTGCATCTTGCTGTTGAACTCGTACTTGTAGTTCTCCATGCAGTCGAGGAGGTGGTCACAGTTGGTCTTGTGGACCACGGTGTTGTAGAGCGCCATGCGGGTCTTCTGGATGTCGGTGATCTCATCGATGCCTCCCTGGCCTCGGACCTTCCAGACGGCTGACGAGCGGGCGAGCACCGACACGGAGTGGAACTTGGTCTTCACCATGTCCGCCGGCGTCGTGTTGATCGCGGTCTCATGATGTTCGGCATCCCACGGCAGGATGATCGTGGCCAGCTTGGCGAACCACGGCTTCAGTCGAAGGTCGTCGACGTAGTCGGGGAGAGCCTTGCCGTGCCCCTCGCCACAGTCGAAGAGGAACAGCTGGGCGTTGATCCACTGGAAGGCGATCCAACTGGTCGCGTCCGACTGGGCGCCGGAGGAGCCGATGTCGAACACCACGTAGACGGGGTGGGCCGGGTTCAGGTTGAAGTCGTGGATGCGGTGGTCGCGCTCCATCTGCATGTAGGCTTCACCGTAGACAGCAGCAGCGTCCATCTCCTCGAACGAGCAGTAGTACTCCTGCTCGAACATGCGGTCGTTGCCGAACTGCTTGAGGTAGTAGTCGCGCGCCTCTTCCAGCTCGAACTGGCTGAGGACTGGCTGCAGCCCCTCGGCGACCATCATGGCGTTCAGGTCGTCGATGGTCCTGATGAGGATGCCACCGTAGTCCTTGCCCTCGATGGACTGCATGAGCTTCCACAGCGGATTCTCGCGCTTACCACGGGGAGTGCTCACCACCATGAGGCGCTTGTTCTCGCGCGGGTTCATGATGATGGGCATCAACCTGGGGATCGGGTTCTCCCGGTCGAACAGAGCTAGCTCCGTGAAGGTATAGTCCTGGAACGCCGTGCCGACGCCGTTCTTGTCGCGGCCGTTCTGAAAGAAGCCCTCCAGCTTCAGCCGGCTCATGTTAGAGAACCGGCCCTCCATGACGGTGTCCCGCCAGGTGACTAGTTCTTCTGGAACGTTGTCCTTGAGCATCCGCACGTACACCTCGTTGTCGAGGTACGTCTTGTCCCACAAGATGTTGCGGATCATGGGCGAGTCGGGGGCGATGTAGACCCCGGTGGTCTTCGGCGTCCGGAGTCTCGCCTCGCACTGCTCCATCGACGCGCCCACGTCCTTACCAGTCTGTCGGGGTAGTACGCAGATGCTGACCCGCTTGGAGCGGAACAGCGTGTGCATCTCAGCCTGGTAAGGACGCGGCCGGTAGTGAACCGGGAAGATGGCCACTAGATCCTCAGATTGCCTGGGGCACCTGGTAGCGTGTTGAACAGGGCTTCGAGATCCTCGGCGTCCTTGTCTCCACCGCTGCTGTTGCCCGCCCTGGACTGGATGCCCGCCTGTGGCGGGTCAGCGGCGGGTGAAGCAGCCGGAGCGGCAGCAGAGGGGGTCGCCCCCGCTCCGGCTACAGGTGTGGGCGTTGTAGCGCCGAGCTTCTGTCGGAGAAAGCCAATCATCGGCTGGACCTCGATGGAGTAGCCGAGCAGCTTGCCGTCGAGCCTGAGCTCGTAGGGCTTCGCCATCGTGGCAAAGTCGTCGGCCAGTTGCTTGTTGAACTGCTTGGTGCCTGGTACTAGGTCGGGGTTCGAGCGGAAGAGCTCGACCGACTGGCTCAGGGTGACCTGCAGGTCTCGGGCAGACTCCATGCTGGCGTCGACGCGGGCGTTGAACTCGTTGTCCAGGATGGACTTCAGGTGAGCCTGCCAGTCGGCGGCCTGCTGACTGTCCTTCAGGACGATCGTCTTGTCGTCGATGAGCGACGGCACTTCCTTGCCGATGAGGGCTCGGGGGTGCTCGCGGATGGCGTTGATCTGCGGCTGCATGTCCTGCATGAACTGCTCGTTCACGATCTGCTGGTGGCTGTTCTCGAAGGCGACCTCTATGCCCTCGTGGAGGTTTCCCCAGTCGTCGTCGGTGATGGAACCGGCGTCGAGCTGCCAGTCAGCGGGGCGCTCTGCCCACTCTCGTGCCAGGATTTGCTGTCGCTCATCTCCTGGAGTTGGTACTGGAGTTGCTTCGCCTTCTGCTCCAGGCTGACCTCCAGGAGTAGTTGGCTGTCCAGCAACCGGGAGAGCAGGATCGACCGCTGGCGCTCCCGCGACTGGCGCCGCAGGGTCCGTCTCAGGGACGAACTGAGCCATGATGTCCGCAAAGCCAGTGTCATCGCTATCCAACTCCGGGAGCGGAGTGGGAACAACCTCACCCGATTCAACATCAGACATCACAGGCTCCCTTGGTACTCATTGAGGGATTCGTGCATAGCTTCCTTCTCGCCCTCAGCAAAGCGGAACTGGATCTCGTCCAGGTGGGCGATG
>Ga0247756_1000010_pt1 | contig 27313 bp, 44 predicted proteins | sample UWRJL066202C4_FD_180949 | JGI IMG/M metagenome (GOLD analysis project Ga0247756, IMG submission 180949) | Plant litter microbial communities from Arlington Agricultural Research Station in Wisconsin, United States - UWRJ-L066-202C-4 | ecosystem: Environmental > Terrestrial > Plant litter >...
AACTTGGAAAGAGATATGCCAATATCCAAGTAGTACCAAGAAAGTTCACCCATGAAGAATTAGCCTATTGGAATGAGTTCCATCAGGATATACAAGACCTTAGAGATAATAATGTTTTCTCTATAAATAAAGTATATCTAAACAAACAGCTATTCTATCTAAAGGATACAGAACTAAGATTTGGTTATTACTATGATGGTCATTGGAAGATCTACAGACCACATGCTGATAAGAAAGTAAAATGGGTGCCCAACAATGTTCCTATCCAGACAATGGAGGGATTAAGCAATATAAAGGGCTCAGAGTTCTCTTTTATCAACAAGAGTAAGAAAGATTACATGGTAGTTAAAAAGCTCATAGCGAGCTCCTGTGCAGTCCAGAACGAGGGTATAGCTTGTTTCTCAGAAGAGAATGTGAAGTATCTAAAGGATAACTCAAAAAGACAAATTCTATCCTTCGACAGTGATATAACAGGGGTTGCAAACTCACAGCAGATTACTCAAATCTTTGGATTTGACTATTGTAATGTTCCAAAACAGTATTTGTCAGAAGACATTAAGGATTGGGCAGAGCTGTCAAGAGTGCATGGTATGTCTACATTGGAAAAAATCTTTAAACAAAAAGGATTATTATGAGTACAGTTGAATTAATTAAAGCTATTCAAGATAATACTGAGTGGCTTGAAACGTCAGAGGGAGATATGGTAGAATGTATTGGAATAGAAAATCTTCAAACTATTCTATCTATGTTTTTAAAAACACCAATTGAAATCTCCCAGGAATAATGGCAACTAAGCTAGATTGGAAGAAATTTGAGCCTTTGTTTGGAACATGGGCTGAAAGAATTAAGCCATTCTTTGAAGCAGGAAAGTTTGATCCAATCTATGATTATCTGAAAGGACAATCAAGAAAGGGAATTCAGATAGCTCCTGCATCAATGAATACTTATAGAGCCTTCACTGAGACAGATTTTAATGAGTTGAAGTGTGTGATTGTATGTCAGGACCCCTATTTTAAGTATATAAATGGGGCACCTATTGCTAGTGGTGTGGCTATGGATTGCAGTATTACTGCAAGAATACAGCCCACTCTCCAGAATTTCTATGATGGTATAGAAACAGAACTGTATAATGGACTCAACTTGGACTATATTCATGAGTATGATTTGAGTTATTTGTCCAAACAAGGAGTTCTACTTCTTAATTGTGCCCTTACTGTTGAAAAGGATAAACCAGGTAGTCATATGGCTATATGGTTTGAGTTCACAGCCTTCCTTCTAAAGGAAGTAATTGGACCAACAGGAGTGCCTGTCTTGTTCCTTGGGAAAGAAGCAAGTCATTTTGCACCATTAGTGGAAAAGACTAATTATGTTTACTGCCTATCTCATCCAGCTTCAGCAGCCTACAAAGGTGGGAAGTGGGATACAGAAGGAGTGTTTAGAAAAATGTCCCAGAATATCTGGGATAGCAACAAAGACACAGTAATGTGGTTAAATACTGAAGTTCCATTTTAGGATTTAAAATTATGGGAAGAAGTAAGATAATTGAAACAGAAGAAGAGAGAAAAGCAAGGCTGAAAGTCTGGCAACTAGCCTATTATGCTAAGAATAAAGAAAAAATTATTCAAAGATCCAAAGATGATTATCAAAAGAATAAAGAATCTATACTGCAAAAGCAAAAGAGTCCAAAAAGATTAGAAAAACATAGGACTTATTCTAGAAATGCAGATAGAATCCAAAGACAGGAACTTAGTGATAATTATATAAAAAGAATAATATTACTTAGTTGTAAGCATTATGGGATAGAAATTATTGGAAAGGACATTACTCCTGAACAAATTGCTCTTCAGAGAAAGATAACACATTTAAGAAGACTCATTAAATCACACAGCCATGAAAAATAAAGATTTTGACAAGATAGAGAAAAATGCCATCAAAATGGGAGACAAAGCATGTAAAGAGTATGTTGAAGAAGGTGCTCTTGAAGCACTAAAAGCTGCAGCCAGAGCTTACAACACAGCTCTCAGAGCCTCATTCTACAGAGTAATGTATAAATCATCTAAAAAGAAATAGCCATGTCAGACGAAGAAAAAGCAGAAATGCAACAAATGAGAGATTTATTCGCAGGAATAGCTCTTCCAGGAGTGTTAGGTAGATCAGGAGCAATATATTCTCCTTCTGGTGTAGCCAAAGAAGCTTATAATATTGCAGAAGCAATGATTGTTGAACGTACTAAAAGAATTCAAGATGAGTGTAACAGTGTTGTTGAAACTGAAGGAAATTCCTAAGACATGTGCATCATGTCCATTTTATTCTGAACCTGCCTATACCTGTCACAATGAGAGAGGAAACGAAGCTCATTGTGCTCTAGGCTATATGCATGGAGACATGAGAGATGTCAGCTTCAGAAGAGGAAAGTTAGAGGGTACTCGCTATTCTGGGTGCCAATTAGAGAACAATAAAATTGAACCAAATGAAAGTATCCATTGAAGACTTGAAAAAAGGGGATGTTGTAATTACTAATGTTGGTGCTACAGTAGCAGAGGTTAAGCTATTGAGACAACCCCAATTAGCTAAGATAGGCAGTAAAGTTACTTGGACTGGAAAACCAAGATGGACATCAATACCTTGTGCCTACAGAATAGAGAGTGAAACTTATACAACTAAGTGGAACCATACTTATACTAAGACTATGGCAGTTATTGCTGATGGTAAGGAGTATAATAAAGAAACCAGAATTGATTTTTCAGAGAAAGTTTGTTGGTTAATTAAAAGAGAAACACCATGAAAAATGTAGCATTAAATATTGGAGGAGAGTTAACTCCTGGAGATGTTATAGGAGTATCTTATAACAACTGTGTAGTATTTGGTTGGTATGTAGAACAAGGTAAGTATGGTTCTTTAAAGTTCATAGGTATGGGGACTCCTACTTATATCAAGTCTCTGTATGATGAGTATCAACAGGGACTTAGAAAAGGAGAATTTTGGGACAGAAGATATGGAAAAGGTCTGAATTTTAGAAACTTCAGAAAAGACTTTATTGTATCTTATTCTGCTCAGAATAACAGAGCTTTCAAAGTACCTAATCCAGAGGAGTTCTTTAAAGGATCTTCTACTGAAAAAGATTATTTAGCAAATAAAGAGATTTTAGTTCAGACTAATTTTCCAGCAAAATGATAACCACAGATATTCTGTATGGGGGAACCTTGAATATAGGAGATTTTATCTTCTTTTCAAGAAGTGGTCAATTTGACTATGGTTGGTATGTAGGTAATGGTAAAACAGGCACTCTTCAGTACATTAAACCTCAGAGCGTGATATATAATCATCAAACCTATAAAGCTGGTTTGAAAGTATATAATGAATCTGGAGTAGGTTCTAAGAGAATGTTTGAAGGACCATTTAAATTTGATTATATTGGTAAGGATTATATAAAAAAAGAACACTTTATAAAGGTGGTTAAGATAGAAAATCCTGACAATATATTTGTAAAAGGGCACGCTAAGGACACGTATGACAAAGCAAAAGAAATTCTAGCAAATCTTAATTTTATAAAATCATGAAACAAGACGAGAATCAAAAACAGGCAACAGTTCTTCAAACAGGGGAATCTCAAACAAGTATTGGAATGTCATTAGACTCAGAATCTACACAAATGTTGATGCAGATGTTGAGTAAGAATTTGTATTCAGATCCTATTGGCTCTACTGTCAGAGAGTGCGCATCTAATGCACTTGACAGTCATAGAAGAGCTGGAGTGACAGATCCAATCATTGTTTCCTTAAAAATCAACGAGCAAAATAACTATGAGTTTGCTGTAGAGGATTTTGGAACTGGTTTAGATGCTGATGATGTGGAAAATATCATTAGTAAGTATGGTAAATCTACAAAAAGAGATAGTAATGTTGAATTAGGTATGATGGGACTTGGCTTCAAGTCCCCCCTATCATACACAAGCAGTTTCTATTTTGTATGTAGAAAGAATGGAGTAGAGAGAAAGTATATGATGTATGAAGGAGAGGATGTGAATACAATTGATCTACTTTATGAGGCTCCTACAGATCAGAGAAATGGTGTAAAGGTTATTGTTCCTGTGAAAGGAGGAGATGCTTTTACTTTCTTGGGTAAGATTAAAAATCAGCTTGCTTATTTTGAGAGTGTGTATTTTGATGTGAATGTGAAGAATAGCATCATCACAAACAACTTTAAAATCCATAGAGCTGAGAACTTTCAGGTGAGTGACATGAATACTGATACTTATATGCATATCTGTTTGGATAATGTTTATTATCCTATAGATTTCTCTAAGTTAGGTATTGCTAATATTGCTGTTCCTGTAGGGCTTCGCTTTAGTCTTACTGATGGTCTATTTCCAACTCCTAACAGAGAGCAATTGATTTATAGCTCAACAGCTATCAAGACTATCAAAGCTAAGATTGAGAAAGTGGCTACTTACATGGTAGAGAAGTATAATGAGAACAGTATGACTGTAAAGACATACATGAGATATTCAATTATTATTCTTCTGCTGATAGATATATCAAGATTGACAATCTTAGTGTAAATACTACCAAAATCTGTAATTATACCACCACTCCTTACAAAAAACCTGAGTATGCTAACTATAAGCTTACTGATTTTCACCTTTTGTATCAACATAAAGATTATATGTTCTATGAATATAAAAATCATATGAATTATTCAAGAGGTATGTTCAGACAGGTAACTAGTAATTGGGATACCACTCTTACTTATAATTGTATTAGAGATAACAAGAAAGTATTTGTGTATGATGAAACTTTTGTTGGAAACAAGAAATCTTATATCAAATCTCTTCTACCTCCTAATGATTATGAAGCTATCAAGTTTACTAAAAAGGAAAGAAAGTTCTCTTTGAAAAACAAAGATAGAAATCATCTTTATGACAATTATATGAAGATGTTGAATTTGGGTAAATATCCTAAAAGCACCTGGAGAGCCAGAATTGTAGAATTTCAGAATGTTGTAGCTGAGTTGACAAAAGGCTTTGGTAATGTTGATGCTACTCCAATCCCACAGGCTTGGTTAGATGCCAGAAAGAAAAAGAGAGTAACTTCCAGTAATGGAGGTACACGCAGAGTTAAGCTTCAGGGAGAAATCAATTGTAGATTTGCTGATGAGCTCCAAAGATATGTGCATGGTAAGAATAGTAAGCTTACTCCAACAGTAATGCAGGTAGGTCAAATTGCTTCTAAACCTAAACTGTTTGTTTTTGCAAAACAGAAGGATGAGGAAACAGTTGATTTACTGTATGCTGCAAGTGGTAAGCAGAAAATCACATATCTTGTGCTCTCTGATAGAGAGTATAAGGTGGCAGAGTCTTTGGAAATTCACAATCTAATCTCAATTGACAAATTTATGGAAGGCAAGAACAAACCATTCAAGAGAATCGTTACTAGCTATCTTATTCAGAAGTTGATGGAGAAGTATAGTGACACTTTCACCAAGAAGGCTTTACTTAAAACAATAAGTAATACGCTTCTTGAGGAGCTTAAAGCTCTGTCTGATTATAAGGATAAAAACTATCAGTCTTTCTGTGATAACAAAATCTACCAAGCTATGGTAGAAGTAGCAGAAGAGCACAAGCTATTTGATGAAACTATCTATCCTGAGTATGTGAAGATTAAAACTCTTCTTGACAAATTTCCTTTCATTGAGACAACTTTGGAAGTTTTACCATCTTATTCCACTAATGAGGGTAACCAACATTATTTGGATGTTCTTGTAAATTTATTTAAGTATCACAAAATTAGAATTGATCACACAAACTACAAGCTAGTTCTCAATGAGGATGAAAGCTTGGGGAAGCCAATGACTGATGAAACACTTAATTTATTAACACAAAATTCTTAACGACATGAAAAATGAATTTTTTAGTTTAGACTGGTTCAAAGAAAGAATTGAGAACGCAACAGATGAAGCACTTAAAGAAAAAATTGGGGCTAAAATAGACAAAGTTCTGAATGAGCTTATTCCTGAGATAAAAAATCCTCAGGAAGAACCTGAAGCTATCCCTGGTGAACCAAAACCTGTGAAATCAGCCAAGCTGGTGAATGATTCCCTAACTGTGGTATTCAGAGATGGTACTGTTTTCAGTAAAACTGCTGCTACAGAAGATGACTTTAAAAAAGTTGTTACAGCCCAAACAAAAGAGGAAGTTTTGTCTATTGTCCAAGACAAAGCTATTGCCCATGAGAAAGCAGAGCAACAACATGAAGCTGAAAAGTTGACTGTCATGGTTGAAGGCATCAATTTGCTTGGAACACTTAAAGATTTCCAATTAGTTGGGTCTTGTCTGTATCTTAAGGGAACAAGTAGAACCATCCCTCAATTATTAGTAGAGAAATTTGCTGAAGTTGTAGGTAAAGCTCAGTATTATACAGGCTTTGGTGATTTAGAAGAAAGACTAGCTCATGATGATGAGTACCAAGGATTGAAAAACTTCTTCATGTGGTGCTGTTTGAACCCAAGAGCTGAGGTTGCTGACAAGCTTTATGGCTTCCTAAGCAAAAATGGTATGAAAATTACCAAACAAGGGTTCTTTGTAGCTCTTAGAAATGTTGTGGAAGTTACTGGAGTGGATGCAACTGACAATCTTCTTGTTCAGTTCCTAAGCAATGCCTATAATAAGGTAAAAGCTGTGTGGAAAAAGAATCCTGCAGATTTCAGAGTGGTTAAGTGCAACAATAATCAGTTTTGCTTAGAGAAAAACAACACTGAGGCTACTGATGGTACTTATGTAGGGGAATTGGTTGATTTGTATCTTGATTTACCTAATTTAACAGGTAATCGCTATACTGACAACTGGACTCGTACATTTGACATCAGAATTGGGCAGGTTGTGAGCATGCCTAAGGAATCCTGCAACTGGAGCACTCAAGACTGTGCTACTGCAGGTTTGCATTTTGCTGGTCATACAGCTCCTTATGTGTTATGTGGTGATACCACTGTTTTCACCCTTCATAACCCAATGAAGGTAGTGGGGATTGGTGTGGAAAAAGGCAGATGTTGGGAATATTTGCCATTTATGACCACTAATGTGAAAGAGGCTGATCAGATTATGAACTCAAGAGACTTTGATTTCTTACAATTGGACGAAGAGTATGCAATCAGAGAATTGGAAGCTTTGGAGGAAAGAGCCAAAGAAGGATTTACTGCAGAAAGTAGAAAATATGACTTTAATCTCCCAAGTATCAGTACTGCAGAGATTAATAGTATCGTACTTTCACTCAATGATATGAAAAAAACTATAGCTGACAGAATCAGTTTGGTTAAGTAATTCTTGCTAAAGGGCTATTAAAGTGTTATCTTTAATAGCCCTTTTTAAACTCAATATTATGAAAAAGTCAGTAATCAAGAAAGTTGCAAAAACCAGAAATGATGGTACTATGTCAGAATCTGATTTTTGGCAATTCATAAGAAATACTCTGAGAAGAAAGAGTATGTATTGGAAGCCTATATCAAAGGCTAGAATGTTGGCAAGACGCAAGTATGTTGGGATTGACAAAAGACAGAAGTATGAATACCAATGTAACCATTGTAAAAACTTTTACAAAGGTACGCAAATATATGTAGACCATATTATTCCTACTGGAAGCTTAACAAATTCTTATGATTTGCCACATTTTGTAGAGACACTTTTCTGTGAGATTGACAACCTCCAAGTTTTATGCAAGGACTGCCATGATAAGAAAACAATTATTGACAATATTAACACTAAGAAAAAATGTTAGATTTGTTTCAATATTGTGACCACTGTCAGACAGAACGCAATTTCAATCCTGTTACCCTTGAGTGTACTAAATGTAAACACAAACCAAGAAATCATGACAGCATTAATAGACGAGAAGCTCCAAGTATTAGAAAACCTAATAGAAACAATAGAAAGACAGATAAACTCAATGGATCTAAAGGATCCAAAGACAAAACTGATTGATGTACTGCATCTATATGCAGAACTGAATGATTTGTTGCATGCTAAGATAAATTTATTGATAGAGAAACATTATTAAATATTTATATCATGGAATTTAGAGTTCAAAAATTGTGGCAGGGTTGTGTTGATGTCCCCTCAACTAAGGCTGAGAAATGTATCAAGTCAGGAGAGGATCTTATTGTAAAATATGGTGATCAGCAGATGACCCTTACAGTAGGAGATTTAGCTAACAAGAGAAAGTATGTCTCCAAGCAGGAGTATGGTGGTAATAAACCTTACAGACTTTGGGGATATACTTGGAGACCAGTTAAACAAGAAGAGTTATGATTACAGGAAAGAACAAAACTAAGGAAGAACGCAACTACAGAGCTATTGAAACAGATAGTTCCTCCAGTCTAAAAGATTTCAGTATCGACAGGAGAAAGTACTACAAGAAGTATGTGTTGCATGAGGTTGTGGAAGAGAAGGACAATCAAGCTACCAATATGGGCAAGCTGGTTGAGACACTCCTTCTTGAGCCAGAAGAGTTTGATAATAGATTTTATATGTCTAGCACTGTAGCACTGCCTACAGGGCTAATGCTAGAATTTGTTGAAGCTCTTTACAGAATTACAGATGCAGCAGCTGGTGAAGATGGTGTTGTAGCCAGACCTATGGAAGAGATGGTACAAGAAGCCTATGAAGCTTCTGGTTTCAAGATCACCAAGGAAGCTGTACTGAATAAGTTTTTGGGAAGTAGTGCTGAGATTTACTATAGAGAAATCAGAGAGGTTCGTAGCAAGAAACTCACTGTAGTGACCACTCAGGATATTACCAATGCTGAGCGTATTGTTGAGGAGCTACTGAACAATCAATTTACTTCCCCTATAATCAGACAGGAGAGTGATGAGCATTGTACTGTACTTAATCAATTCAAAGTTGATAGTTATTTCGTTGATGGACATGAGTTTAAATCAATGCTGGATAAAGTTATTGTCAACCATGATGAGAAAAGGATTTATATCTATGATTTGAAGTGTGTATGGTCTGTAGAGAATTTCTATAATGAGTATTACTTATTTAGAAGAGCTTATATTCAGGCTTACTTATATTATCAAGCAATGCTAAGCTTCACTAAAAAAGAAGACAGTCCTTGGTATAAATATACCATAGATCAACCTAAGTTTATTGTATGTGATAGTATTAATTACTACAGCCCTCTTATCTATACTATGACTGCTGATGCTATGTATGATGCATACATGGGATTTAAAGTAGGAGATAAGGAATATCCTGGAGTAAGAAATCTTATCCATGATCTCGATTGGGCAATTGAAAATGACATATGGACTATTAGTAGAGATAACTACAAATCAAATGGACTAGTTAAAATCTATTGACATGGAACTCAAGAAAACAGTATCCTCCACATTCTTTACTCCAATCCTTAAGATAAGTAAAGATGCTCTTAATAGAGCAGGTTATGTTAATGCATATTTTAGAGATGAGGAAAAGGATGTTCAGTATGAAGACTGTGTGTATTTGTTATTTAAACCAGAAAATCTCATTGAATTCAAACAGTTTCTGGATGATGAATATGACAGAACAAAGAATATTATTGATGACTATGATTATGGTGGAGGGTTTGTTGTCGTTGTTTATAAGTTAAATCCTAAGTACAAAAAGGATTATGAACTTATAAGACAGGGAAGATATTCAGAAACTTCCAAGGCTTATCAGGCAGAATTTCAAAAGACAATTAGAATTCCTGATGGTGCTCTCTCGTGGAAAGAGGAGATATCAATTCAATTTAGGATCTTCAATAAAACAAAAGACTTAAAAGATTTTTGGGAAAGAGAGTTAGAAGTAACTTTTAATGACAACCAAGAATTGTGGTTTGGTTTTGATGAAGCTAAAGAAACTCTTACTCTAAAGAAACTTGAAGAATATGTTTAATCATGGAAAAGCTATTTGAATTGTTCAAAGGATTTCTCGTAACCCACTCCAGTTATTCTGGGGTGGTTTGTGGGTACTGTGAAGCACATTTTATTCTTGCTGTAGAAACGAAAGATATGTTTAGATTCTTTCGCCAGATGAAAGGAGATTGCTTTATTGCAGAGGAGTATAAGGACCTCAAGTATAGGTATGTATTTGAAGATGAGTGTACAATTTTAAAACAAATGAGATGCCAGGAGCTAAAAGAAAAACAGGAGAAACAAGTGGCAATAGCAAACTTACTGACGCTATTGAAAAGCTCAACAAAGCATATGGTCAAGGAACAATCCTCACCCTTGATGACAAAACCACAGGAGACTACAGAGTCATTAGCACAGGGTCAATAGGATTTGACTACAAAGCTTTAGGAACTGGAGGTTTTGTCTATGGGAAGGTGTATGAGCTTATGGGTTGGGAAGGCACAGGTAAGAGTACTATATGTGGACATGCTGCTGCAAACTGTCAAGCACAGGGAGGAGTGGTAGCTTACATAGATGCTGAGCACGCTGTTGATAAGAATTACTTTGAAGCCCTTGGTGTTGATACAAGTAAGATGTTGTTCGCTCAGCCTAGCTGTGGTGAAGAGGGCTTTCAGATTGCACATGACTTAGCCAAGACTGGAGAGGTAGACCTGATCATTATTGATAGTGATTCAAGTCTGATGCCTAAGAAAGTAGTGGATGGAGAAATGGGTGACTCTGCTATTGGTAAGAAAGCTGTACTTAATAATCTATCCTATCCTAAACTGAAAACTACATGTGCTGAGAATGAGGTATGCCTCATAGTAATCAGCCAGTTTAGAGAAAAGATAGGTGTTATGTTTGGTAATCCTACCACAACTCAGGGAGGGCATGCTCTCAAGTTCTATACTGATGTAAGAATAGAGGTTAGTAAATCCCAGTTAAAAGATGGTGATGATATGGTTGGGAATGTTACCAAGATAAAGGTAATCAAGAACAAGATGGCACCACCATATAAACTATGCTCTTTCAACATTCTTTATGGTGTTGGAATAGATAGGATGGGAGAAATAATGGAACTGTTAAATGAACTTGAATTGGGAAGAAAGTATGGTCAAACATTCACTTTCCAAACTATTAAGTATTCCCTGGAAGACTTTATGGATAAACTTTCTGAAGTAGATTTTTACGATGAGGTCAAACAGGCTATAATTGAAAAAATTAACAACAAAATTCTAATTGAAGATGAAAGTAAGGATCAAGAGGTTAGTTGAGGAAGCAGTGCTCCCTCGCTACATGAGAGAACATGACAGTGGTATGGACCTAGTTGCTGTATCAAAGCATTTTGATGAGAAAGGTAATGTAGTCTATGGTACTGGTCTAGCATTTGAAATTCCAGTTGGGTTTGTAGGTCTTCTGTTCCCAAGAAGCTCCAATGCTGATAAGGATTTAATTTTGTCTAACTCTATAGGAGTAATAGATCCTGGTTACAGAGGAGAAGTGAAGCTTAAATTCAAGCCCTCAGGATACTTTGCCTGTAATCCTACAGATTTATCTGAAGGTAATATATCAGACACCTTTGACTTTGTGTGCTTTGGAAAAGAGGATGAAGATGATACTGACAATGTGGCAGTGTATAGTATTGGTGATAGAGTAGGACAGATAATTATTATTGAAAGACCACTCATTGAGTGGGAGGAAGTTGTCGAACTATCTATTACTGAGAGAGGTACACAGGGTTATGGAAGTACCAACACAGGTATGACCTCTTTTGAGGGGCCACATAAGTTATGAAAACTTGTAGTATAGATGGGTGTAATAATCCTGTCTGGGGAAAAGGAGTGTGTGCTAAGCACACTCCTAAAGTACCTCTTAAAAGAACAGAGTTCAGATATACTCCTGCAGATGGTAGTAATAGTGATGAGAGGCTTGCCAGAAATAATTTCTTTATGTCTATCTGGCATGCAAGATTGCATGAATGTGAAATATGTATGGCTAAATTAGGTGAAGAGCCTTTAAGTTATATGTTTGATCATCTCCTTGAGAAGAGCAAATATCCCAACTTGAGATTCGAGAAAGAGAATATTGCATTAGTATGTTTAACATGTCATGATAATAAAAGCAGAGGAATAATTAATGAGAAGTACCAAGAAAGGATTAACTTTGTAAGAACTAAATTCAATGTGTGATGAACGATCCTAACAGAACTAGAAAGAGTGACATTAAATACAATGTTACCCTTAATGATGAGCAGAAAGCAGCAAAACAGCTGATAATAGACAACCAAATTGTTATTGTCACTGGTAGAGCTGGTAGTGGAAAGAGTTTATTATGTGCCCAAACTGCGTTGGGCTTTCTACAGACCAAGCAATGTGATAAGATACTTGTTACAAGGGCTGCTATTGAAGTAGGGAATTCTCTAGGTTTTCTACCTGGAGATTTAAAAGAAAAGTTTGATCCTTACCTTGAGGCTTTTCAAGAAAACCTTTTCATGTGTTATGAAAAGACAAAGATTGTGGAGTATATTAGAGAAGACAAGATCAAAGCTCTGCCTGTACAGTTTATTAGAGGTAAAACTATTGATGATGTCCTTGTGATTGAGGAAGCTCAGAATCTTACCAAGCATGAGATGCTTGCCCTGCTAACCAGACTAGGTAAAACAGGTAAGATTATCATCAATGGTGACTTAGAACAACGAGATATCAGAGAGGATTACAATGGTCTCAGCTATGCTATTGAGCTATCCAAAAAGATAGATGGTATAGAATGGGTTAAACTAAAACATAATCACAGAAGTGATTTGGTTGGGCAAATTCTTGCTCTTGAATATGATAAAAAACCTATGAGAGTTTAAATTTATGGGAGAGGTAATTTCAATAACAGATAAGATGAGAGATCTCCAGGCGTATAATAATCTACTCCTGGAGTATTTCAATCTAAAGGCAGAGTATGAATTATTAAATTTAAAACCAATGAAAAACCAATTTTTCTACACGAGAAAAGAGAAGGTCAACCAGGTTGATCATGCTAACAACACTGAAACTCCAACCTTTGCACTTAGAAAGGATAGTTTCAACATCAATCATGTAGTCAGAAGTATTGAGATGCATGATGGTTCAGTACTGGTACTGTTGGATGATATCCATGAGAGAACAACAGAAACTCCCAACATCAATACCAAGAACAATAAGGTAAGTGGTACTACTCGTAAGAGAGATACGTATCAATCAGAAATTTACTTATCTCCTGAAGATGGAGAAAGATTCTACAAGGTAACTGCTACAGATTATTTAGAAGGAGCAGCTATTCATAAAGAGAGTGCAATGGAAAGAGCAATTGAAGTAATGGCAAACGATGGAGATACGAAAACTATTGGGACATAGGGTTTATTTGGAGTTCCCAGAAGAACAACAAAGTAACCTAGCTTATATAGATCCAGAGACTAAAGCAGCTCTGGAAGCAGATAAGCTTAAGAAGTGGGGAAGGCTAAAAGTTTATGCTGTTGGCTCTGATGTTACAGGATTAGAAGAGGGTGATGAGGTTATGATTGACCCTACCAATGCTAAGAATGTAATTAAAATTCCCCTATCTGAAGAGAGAACTGTATTATTAATCAGCTATTTTGATATAGCGCATGTATGGTAGCCATGAAAAAATATGTAATAGACTTTGAAAAAGTCAAAACAGTTGAGGATGTTGCCAGAATTTTAAAGTCACTTCATATTACTTTTACAGGAGAATATGAAGGTATGGAGGGTATTAAAGATCTATTAATAGAAGTTGATTATGAAAAACAGGATAGGGATAGTAGTACTAGCAACTAATTTGTACTTTATTCTTGGTCTTAGATTCATCAGACGATTTCACCATTTCTATAAAGGCGATGGTGAAATCGTTTTTTATTTCTTCTCTGATGAAGATCCAACTCCATATGTTCCTGAGGATATGAATGTGAAGTTCTATCAACAGTCACATAGTAATTGGAGAGATGGTACTAATTCTAAGTTTAAGAATATAGTGAACATACAATATGATCTACGCAGAGAAGTAGACTATGTGTATTACTTTGATGCTGACACAAATGTTAACCAGGATTTTACTGAGGAATGGTTCCTTGGTGAGATGGTATCTGGAGAACATTATGGTAATAGAAGTTGGTTAGCTAATGGTGTAGGGTTTAATAGTAACCTTGGTGGGCATGACTATGTAAGCCCAATGACTGGACTACCATATACATACAGATATGGTGCATTTTTTGGGGGCAGGACGCAAGATATGGTAAATCTGTGTGATACCCTCATGAAGTGGCAGATCATTGATTCTGACAAGGATTATGAGCCCCCAAATAATGATGAGGGTTATCTAAATGCATACTTCCATTACAACTCACCAACCTATACAGTTCCAACAGAGAAGTTTGCTTTTCTTATCTCTGATAAGGGAGGCTATGAAGAACTGGTAAGATTTCCTGAGGCTGATGTTCCTCATTTGAAGCAGGAGTTATTAGCCAATAAGGATAAATTGTTTAACCTGGTTTACAGACAAATAGTATACGATGAGTGAAGATTTTAAACAAACGTGGTGGGATAAGTATCTTGCTACGAGATTCAATGACTTTGAATCATGGGTAGGAGATAGTACTGCTACCTCAAAAGCTTTCTTCAGATCCTATGTGATAGGTATGGAATTCAAATCACTATTAGATGTAGGATGTGGTAATGCCACAGAGTACTTTGCATATCAGAAGGAGTACCCATCACTATATTATATGGGAGTAGATAGTAGTGAGTTTCTATTTAAAAGAAATGGGCTGCTTGGTATCCCAATGATGAAAGCTTCAGGAGAAGACATTCCCCTACCTGATAATTCTTTTGATGTAGTATTCTCAAGACACGTACTAGAACATCAGCCAAGCTTTAAACCTGTACTATCAGAAATGATTAGAATAGCTAGGGATGAAGCTATACATGTGTTCTTTATTATTCCTCAGGATACAGAGATAATAGACTACAATCAAGAGGAGAACTTGTATCATAATACCTTTAGTAAACCTGACATTGAGACTTATCTGAAGGAGCATGAAAGTGTGGAGAGTTTTATTTGGACACCCATAATCGAAGGAGAAACAGGATTAATAATTAAAAAGAAAACCTGCTCATAAAGCAGGTTTTCTCCTCTAAAACACTAAGTACATGAAAAACACAAAAGACGAAACAATTTATTATTTAAAAGGGAAGAAGATACCCAACTCAAGGTTGGCAGTATCAATCCCACGATTAGGATTACGAGTATCAGCATTAGAAATGTGTCTTAAATTAGGACGTAACTCAATCCACATATTTTTAAATCTATATGAGGTACCTAATGCTAGGGTGTTTGTCACAGCCATACCTCTAGGTTCTCTCTTGGTTGCCATGTCTAAATAGACAGGACCTGTACCCAAGAATGCATATACACTCCATTTACTACCTATATATTGTCTTGCAATACCACCAAAGGTAACAGAGTATTCATACATTTGAATTCTCTTTGCATTAAAATCTCTATGACGAGCATCATTAATTTCAGGTTCAATAGCTAACTGCAATTGAAAACTATCTTGGTGTTGTTTTGGTGTGTAATAAAAGTGTCCTCTGAGATAATAATTATCATGGAAATAGTCATCTCTTTCTATGTAGCTTCTACCACATCCATAACTTAAACCATGGGACCACTTTTCTTTCTGTGCAAAACAACTCATTGTTGCTACTAGAAATAGTAGCATAAAAAACTTTTTCATTTTGATAATCTCTTCTGCTTCATAGGAAGCATAGGGCTTGTTCTATTTATTTTACTATCACTCTCCTTCATAACATTTGGTTTCTTCCTTGAAGGAATAGCAGGTCTGGGTGCTTTTTTCTTGGTATTATCTTTCATTTCTTTTTAGATTTAACTGTAACTTTCTTAGTTACTTTCATAACAGATTTTACAGGACCACCATTCTTTCTGCTTCTTTCTCTAGAAAGTCTTCTTGCATTAGCTCCTTCAGAGCCTGAACATCCTGAGGTAGAATTACCCATTCCTCTTAAACATCCTGCACCTGGATCAGATTCATTTCTAGCAGCCTTTCTTTGCTCTTGTCTAGTATATTTTTCATCCTCTTTATCTAACCTCTCCTTAGTTTTACCAGTAGCTTTCATCCTGATACTATCAGTATATGCACCTAGTTGCTCTTTATATCTAAACTTTTCTTTAGCTTCCTCAGGAGTTAAACCAGCCTTTCCAGCAACTCTGTTTCTGAACTTTGTTTGTTCCCCTCTAATAGAATCCATTTTAGCTCTGTAACCCTTAATCTCATCACCATCTTGAGCTTTCTTAGTTATCTTACCCCCCTTCTTCATATAAAGTTGCTTAGGGTTTGTACCAGCAGGAAGATTCCTTAATGCAGCACCTGGCTGAGCTTTTTTAATTATCTTTTTCATTACAATTGTATTAATTGTCCTCTTATTTCACCATTAGGATAGGCTTCAGTATGAATATTCACATAGTAAAGACCATTTTTAAGGTCAGCTTCCTCTGCTGAAGTTAAAGGAGCACTCATATAGATCATTGGAGAAGGTCCTACTATTAATGGTATAACTACAGGACCATTTTCACCTTTAGCAGCTCTGTGTATATGGGCAGCAGTAGGAGTTAATCCTTCATAGTTTACTTTAAGAGTAAATGTTTTAGCTACATTATCTAACTTAAGAGTTGCAGTACCTGTAGCCTGTGTTTGTACAGGAGGTACCTGAAAGTAACCACTGAGTCCACACCTGAATGTGGTTGGTACACCATGATCATCTTTTCTTTTACATTTATCAAAAACATAAAGAGCTGCAGAGATTACTATTGCTGTTATTATTACACTTACTAAAATCATCACTTCTTATCTTTACGACCAGTTAATATTATGGTTGCTACTACAAGTGCTATTATAGCACCTATCATTAAATACCCTATCATTTTTTCTTTTTAATATTAGTTGTATCTATAGCTTTCTTTTGTTGTAAAGCTTTTTGAACACTATCATTCTTTCTTAAAAACTCTGCTTTCTGGGCAGCCATTCTAGTTCCAGCCTGAGCTTTCTTCATCTTTTTCATAACTCAACAGCCTCCTCTGCATTTTTTAACTGAAGGTCCTCCTGATGCATTAGGTTTCATTAACTTAGTACCATGTATAGCTTTCTTCTTACCAGCTTTTCCTGCAGCTTTTTCTTTTGCTGTTAGATATTTAGACTCTTCAGCCTGTCCTTTTTTACCAAACACAACTCCAGATTGTGCTTTTTTAATTACTACTTTTTTCATGATCATTTATTTTTACGATTACGTGCAGTTTTTTTGAACGTTTTAGGTTTAACTCTAGTAGGAAGCTTAGCTCCCTTGGGTGTTGCTTTTGCAAACTCTTTTGCAATCTCTGGTTTCTGAGAAAACAAGAATGCTCTCTGTTTTTTACTTTTAAAAGGCATGATTATTTTCCTTTTCTTTTTCTAGCTATCGCTTTGAATGTTTTTGCCAACGCTTTAGCTCTACCTGTGCATCCTGGTTTGGTTATAGGAGTACACTTACCTTCAGTACCTCTACGTTTAATAGAGGCTGCAGCCTTAGCTATCCACCCTCCCTTAGCCTTAGGTAATTTCTTAGGTGCCATTATTTTCCTCCTTTACGTTGAGCGTAAGTACGCTTTTGAACTTTAATAAAGTCTCCTTTTTTGTCAGGAGCTTTGGGGCCACTACCTTTCATAGTGCCCCCAGCTTGATACCCTTTAATCTTTTTCATTGTATTATTTTTTTACAAGTTTAGCTTTTCTGTTTGATGATTCTTGTGGAATCATTTCTTGAGCAACTGGAAAATCCTCACCCTGAGGAGCTGCTTCCACAACTTTACCCTCAGCTACAGCGTCTCCCAACATAGCTTCAATTTTTTTATTTAATTCGTAAGCTAACACTACATTTGAAGCCTCTTTTGTAGAGAGAATTCCTCTTATAGTGTGCAGCACTAGGCTGAAATCTTGTCCTGAAAGAACAAATTTTGTGTCTGGACCCCATGTGTAGGTCTTGTTTGGATCATAAGTTGCCATAAGTATTTAGTTTTTAAAGTTTGACTAACAAATTTAATTAATTTAATTTAATATTAAAAGTAATTGTTGCACTAGTTTTAATACTCTTACCCATGTCTAACCTAACACCAATCAGGTTATGAAACTTTATAAGCTCCTCAATAATCAAGTTAGTGTATTTTGGAAGACTTGGTATCAGTCTAAAGGAATAATGTGTAGGTGTCTTAGTTATTTCTAATGAAGATAGTTCATCTACAGATTCAATTAATCCTTTTAGTGAAGCAAAATAAACTGCTTCATTCTCTAACATCACTGTGGGGAAAAATTTCTTATTGACTTCCATTAACTCAGAGTTAATAAATATAATGTCTTAGCAGCATCACCTGATAAACCTTGTGCAATGTTTTCAATATCACACATGTTATTCTTCTCTCCATACTCCTCCAGTTGGTAAGCAAACTCATGTAGTTCTTTTACCACCTGTGCAGAAACTCCTGCAGAATGATTTTTTATAGGAGCTACAGGCATAGCTTTAGTTCTAGTGCCTGTATATCCCATAATTTTTTCTACAATCTCATCCTTGAGTTCAAATACTCTACTATATAAACCACCAAGAGCCTGATGCTCAGCAAAGCTTTTAGTTTGCCAATGGAGTTCATGTAATTGTAACTCGAAATAGGTAAGTTTAGCCTTGATAGTATCAAGATTAAGTGAATTACCTTCCATCATCTTGTCTGGAAAAATAGCCATGATATTTAAATATTAAGTTGTAGTTGTAGTGGTTGTTGGTGGGTTGGTAGTGGTAGTATTACAGCATATGTATGCTGGAATCTCTTTCCAGTTACCTACTTTGGGCTTATTTCTTCTCAGAATTAGGCTCCCAGGAACAACTCTGCCAGAACCATCTATTCTGACAAAAGCTTTTAAGTCTCTCTTACCTTGAGGATTTTGTATCATGGTAATAATTGTTTGGGGTTAATAAATAAGTGCATATTTTTCTTTCAACTCACTCAGTTTCTTCGCATAATACCAAGTGCAGTATTTTTTAGATGTTTCATCTTTAAGAACAACATCAATTTGATTATCAGCCATTGGATCTTCACCCAGGTGATACTTTCCTTTATAGAATGCTGGATACCCATTTCCTGTCTCGCTTACGATACCAGCATTGTGCAATATTGTGGTATCCTGTAGCTTATCTATAGGATCTGTAGACCACGCAAAATTTAGCTCTGGTACCACTTGTGTTTTATAATTTCTTAACCATAGGTTCCATAAGACTGCCCACATATCAGCGCACCATGACTGGAAGCCTGCGTTCTCATCTTTAAAGAACTCTCTATTCACCTTCTGGAGATAAGTTCTGATGAGAATACAATCATTCATTACCTTAGACCAGAAGTTACTGTCTGTGTTCTTGAGAAGATATTGTGCTCCACCAGAGTTCAAATTGTTCTTCTCACATACATCCCTTGAGATGCCTATCAAGGAGGTTACCTCAGCGAGGATATCCCTTGTTTTATATTCTTCCAACTTTTCTGGAAGTACGTCCTTAATCTTACTGTCAAAGTAGGTTGCATTGATGTAAGAGTTTGTATCAGATAAATAATGGATCCCATCTTCTAAGTATTTGTCTATATTAAAATCTTTTGTAAAGAGAATATCACTGTCGCAATAAAAGATTGCTTTACTGCAGTATGTGGGATTGTCTCTCAGGAATCTCCACATAGTGTATGGTCTTAACACAGGAATGTATATAGGCAATAGAGAAGAAGCATTATCTTCATCTTTGACAAACACAAACTGCGCCTCAGGATACAGAGAAAGAACTTGATCCCATTTGGGGTTCTGTTCTCTGAAGTTAGGAATAAAGATAAGCACTACTGCTTTATCACTCTTTCCTAGTTCTCTCAAACTCTCAAGCCACAGATGAACTTGCCATGTATAATAATTGTCATCTGGGCAAACTGTTACGAATGCTAAGTCTCTCTCCATATATTTAGTTGTTTTAGATTGCTTAACTCAAAGATTTAATAATAGCCTGTAGCTGTTTGATGATCTGTTGCATCAATTTAGCCTCTGTGCTCCAGCCAATTTGTTGATTAGGGTATGACATAACTTATAGTATTAGGTTACATTTGTTGCTGATTGTTTAGCCCAACCAGAGGCTGTCTTGATATATATTAAAGCTCCTGTAGATATAGACATACAGATTACTCTAAATCCTATGTTAGCTGTTGGATAACCAGAATTAAGCATAGCTGCAGTTAATTCTGCTACAGTAGGATTAGTTGCAGCTGAGTCATCAGCCACTGCAATTATTACATCATCTATAATAGCTTGTTTCTCTGCTGCAGTAAGAGCAGGCTTTGCAGCAATCACTGCTTTCTGTAATCTCTCCAGTTCTTTAGAAATTCTATGGAGTAGTTTAGCTTCTGTGCTCCATCCTACTTGTTGATTTTCCATGATATTAATATTTTATATTACAAATATACTTATTTTTTACTCATTAATTCCCTTTTCTGCTCCTCAAAACTCTCATCATGCACTGATTTCAGGCAATGATATTTCTCACACTTCTCAAGAAATTTAACCATCTTTTCTCCTTTTGGTGAGAGAGTACCCATCATTTGATTCTTTCCCAAGGCACAAGAAAGTGTTTCCTCCCCACCAAACTCGTGCCCACATCCCTGTTGTTTGAAATGCTTATTGAAAAAGTTACTATAATATCTATTTATAGTCATACTTGCTAACACTCCCCTATACTTAAAGTATTCCTGTCTCCCTGTCAAAAGATAATTTACTACTGAGATAGGGAATGATATTATACATACCAGTATAAATACTAGGAAGTCCATGACCCATAACTATTATACTGTTGTAGTTGTGGTAGTAGTAGGTGCTACAGTGGTAGTAGTGCTAGTAGTAGGAGCAGCAGTGGTAGTAGTTGTGGTTGTAGAAATAGGAATTACTTCCCAATCAGCAGCTACAGATGGTGTACCATCAGCATGTCTATATGGTGGATCCAATTGTGTAACAGCAAGAAAAGCTGCTGAAAGAAACTCCTCCATTGAAGCACTTAAACTCTCATCAGGATCTATAGGATTTCCATGAGCAGTAAACAACTCATCTACCTTCTCTTTTTTGTACTGAACATCTCTCTGAGAAAGAATACTCCTAACTATCTGCACCTGTGTAGTAGGTGGCTCACCAGGAAGTCCTGGTACAGTTATATCCTGTGTTGTAACTACAAAGTCTACAACTCGCGTGTTATAAATTTGACTCAAAGCTGAATAGTTCCATCCTTGAATCTCTATCTCTATCATTCCTGACTTATCGTCTCTTGAATCATAGAGCATCTCTACTGTTGATCTAATTCCTGCCATGGCATTATATATTTAAATTAATTTATGAATAGTTTAATTTGAAAGAAGCATCTGCTACTGTCCAAGGAGAACCTGCAACAGAACCTAATCCTGTAGCAGTATTTAAATAGTCATTATCATACTCTATAACTGCAAAGGTAGCACTTGTAGGTCCATTAAGAAGGGCTAATCCTGCTGCATTTAAAGTAATGGTTACTACTACCCCAGTCTGACCTGCTGTAACTGAAAATATATTAGAACATATTGTCTGACCATTTGCATCATTGAAATTAAGATGATTCCATTGATAATTATAAGCTCTTTGAGGATTAGTTTGAACAAGTACAAACCTGGTTGGATTTTTAGGTAAGCTATTAAAACTAGCTGTATAAGTAATAGTTGCTGCAGTAGCATTAACAATTGCTGTAGTATCATATCCTATAAAAGCCCTCATGCATATAAAATTATTATTAATAGTACTTTTACCTGACCCAAATGCAGGGTTTCCTTGATTTCCTGGTGAACTTGTAACTGGTGTACTATGTGCTGTAGCATAATCAACAGCACTAGTTCCAAAAACAGCATTATAAGTAGCATCAAAAGCATTTACTGAGCCTGGTGTTTGTGGAGTAGGATTGTAGTAACATCCATACCAATCAGATAAATGTAATCCATTTCTAGCTGCCCCAGTAACTGTATTAGTTCCAGTTGTTGGGTTAGGAGTAACACTACTAAGTGATCCATAAGTACCACTCTTGGCACTATTTAGAGAGGCTGTTGTTCCAGAAGTTCTATTGAATTCCTTTGATATATCATTTAAAGATATAGGAACACCCTTCGATTGCAGTGGATGGTTAGCCATTGATTCTACGTTTTAAATCTTCTACTTCTTTTTTCAATTCTTTAATACTCTCAATTAACAAAGGTACTAATTTTTCGTATTTAACTGCCTTATAACCACTATCTCTTGTCTCAACTATTTCTGGAAAAACTTCTTCCACTTCCTGAGCAATAACCCCCACATCATTACCAGTATAGGTTGATTGTTTATCGTTCCAAGTGAATGTATTACCTGACAATTTAAGTAGTTTTTCTAAAGGTTTTTCTATAGGTTTGATATTATCTTTCAGTCTTCTGTCAGAAGTAGTATAGGCTATAACGTCAGCAGAAGCATTTATATTACCAAAGAAATAGTTATTTGTTGTACTGGAGTTACCAATTGCTACTGTATTTGAACCTTTACCTATTCCTCCAGCTCCTATTACATATTCATTAAATATACCATCAGCAGAAGACACAGCACCTCTACCTATGTATATACAATCTGATGCTGCAGTTAAAGATGCTCCACCATTTACAAGTTTTCCTGCACTAACACCTAATGCAACATTATTACTTGAGTTACCAGTATTTGATAAATTTGATAAAGCTAAATGTCCTATAGCTGTATTACCAGCTCCATTTGTAATATTGGATAAACTCCAACTACCCATACTAACATTTTGTGTTCCTGTAGATGTCATATTTTGTGAACCTGCACCAAATGCTGCATTATCATATCCAGTAGTGTTTGCTTTCCCACAGTCTGTTCCAAAGAATGCAGCTCCACCAGCAGTTGTTAGAGAAAGCCCAGCATTATTACCCATTACTGTTGAATAGTTACCTGATGTAACTGAAGCCAAACCATTACCTACAACTGTATTAGAACCTACATTTGAACCACCTTTACCAATTCTAACACCATTTATTTGTTTATCCACACCTCCAAGTTCTTGCATGGATACATTATTTACAACCCCTGTAGCTGATGCAGATACTGGAAATGAACCAAGATTTCCTTGGCTTAATAATCTACCCCAAGATGTAGGAGTACCACCATTAATTGTTCTTGCATATATACCATCTGCTCCTGTTCCAATTTTGAAAGCTAATTGACCTGAATAGTTATAACTAGAACCATTAGAGGAGTGTGCAAATGTAGCACCCCAATACCATCCTGTATCAGGCATATAGTTTTTTCCATTAGCTTCCCAGAATCCTGCTTTATATTGAGGAAGTTCATAAGGATTGTCTGTTGAAGAACTTAAAGAATTAATACCATTATTACAAGTACCATATACAATCTGACATGGTTGTATACCTCCCACAGTACCAGAATCATTAGCATAGTTTGCATCATCAGCATAACTAGAACTATCAGCAAAACCTACAGCTAAACTTCCTGCATATCCAGTTAATCCTGTTCCAGGACCATCATAACGTGATGCTTCTACAGTACCACCTACCTGAAGCAACTTACCACTTGATGTGGTCTTACCTATAATTACATTACCTAATGCTGCAGGACTTATATAAAGATCTGCCCATGAAGTAACTGTTCCATTATACGCTCCAAGAATAGCTTTACCACTATAACCTAACCCATAACTACTTTATTGGAAGTAGTACCATTATCTCCAAAATCAGCAGCTATCCAACCATTAGTTAATCCTGATTCATTTATATTGAATGATTGAAATGAATTTCTTGAATAGTTATTACTATTAGAAAAAAAAGTATTACAAATTCTACCTAAATAGGATTTACCATTTGGTACACGATAATCACCATAAACAGTTAAATCACCATAATAGGTTGGAGTTTGTGTTATCTGAGCAGAACCTGTGTATTGAGAGCCTAGTGTTGTACCATCATAAAGCTGTTGAGCAACATTACCATGACCAAAATAAATAACTCTCACTGTGAAAGGTTCATTACCTGCTTGATTAGTAAGGTGTGTCAATGGAATATTATATACAGAACCATTCCAAGAAACATCACCTATGTTTATAGCAGCTGGTATTGTACCTAAAGATTCTACAATTCTTGTATTATTTACATAGAAATTACCATTATTTACAGAGAGTGCAAAGAGTTTTCTTAAAGCTCCTGCAGCATTTTGATAGCTATAAAATCCTGTAACTTCAATCTGAATAGTACCAGCAATAAGATAATTTGGTAATACCACATTGATAGCTTGGTTAGCACCAGGTGTGAAAGTAAGAGTCATTATCTTTTCAAATGAGTTACTTCCATTTATATGTCCTTGTGAACTTACATAACCACCAGCTATTATAGAACCTGATACGTTACCACCATTCAGAGATAGAGCATAATTACCAATGTTAGTAGTAGTTACAAAAGTTTTCCAAGAAGTATAGGATGCATTATTAGTTTTAGTTCTATAATAGAAGTTATTACCACCTGTATCTACACCCATTTGAACAAGCCAGTTATTAGCATTATCATGAGTTGGTCCACTACTTACAAAAGAGAACATAGTACCATAAGTACCTGCTGCAGGTATTCCTGTAGCACCAGGAATCCATCCAACTGCCCCACTATCATACCAAGCATCTAGATTATTTGTTGTTCCTGCTCCATATAACTTGTAAGAAGTACCTACAGTTAATGATGATGCTGTACCTGTAAGCCCTGTACCAGGACCAACAAAATTTGTAGCACTTATAGAACCATTTACTTGTAGTAAATCTGCAGATCCAGAAGTTGTCTTACCAATTAACACTTTACCACCTACAGGTTGTAAAGCATAATCATATGCAGTAGCACCATCATTTCTCATCACCTGAGACCAAGCAGTTCCTGTACCTGCAACACCTGTATAAAGTCCATACAAGTTTGAATCACCTGTAATTGAAAATGCACCACTTGCAGTACCCAAAGTTGGAAAAGTTGCACCAGTATTCTCTCTTACAGATAATAATGTAGTAGGAGAGGGAGTATTAACTCCAAATCTACCATTACTATTAAATCTACCATATTCTGTATTATTAATTTGAAATGCTATTGGTGCAGCAACTACAGTTCTAACAACAATTCCTGTAGTATCTCCAAGCATTCCACCAACCTCAGCACCATTAGCTCTAAAATGTAGTGAACCACCAGATGTATTATCTAATGTTATGTTTGAGTAACCAGCTACATTTCTTGGAGTAGTTGTACCAATACCAAACCATCCACTACCAGCATCATATAAACCACTATCACTTTGATTAGTTGTAGTAATCCATTTAGGTACATAGTTTGGGTGTCCTGCACCAGTAATACCTCCTGATGCACTGTAGTTAGGTATGTTTAATACTCCTCCAGATAGAGTGGCAGGACCAGAACTTCCTGTAGTGGTTAGAGAAGTAATCATGTTTGTATAAGCTGTATTCCATTGGTTAGAGTTACCACCAGAAGCAGTTATAGTTCCAGCTACACTTAATCCACTTACTGTAAATCTTGCTAATTCTGTATTTGATGCACCATAAAAAACACCTAAACCACTTGAAGGTGTACTAGCACTTCTAATATTACCTAATGACCAAGTGTTTCCATACCAATCAAAATTCAATAGTTTAACTGGTTTATCAGATGTATAAGATGGTTGTGTAATAGTTATCGAATTTGATTCAGTTGGACTTGCTAAAGTAACTGTACCTTGATTTGAAATATTTGTTGCTGTTGCAGCATTAATATTCCAGTTACCTGAAGCACCTACTCCACCAAGAGTTGGTGCATATGTATTAAAGTTAGACTCATGTAGTATTTTTAAAGTTGGAGTCCAACCACCAGCATTCTGGAATCTAATACCCATATCACTGGTAGCTGCTGATAAGTGTATTTGTCCATAGTAGTTTCCAGTATGTAGGTGCATAGATATAACACCATAACCATTATGTGAACCAGGTAATCTGACAGTAGTTGATCCTACCCAACCTCCATCATCAGGTGCCATTACATAGGTATCAGCAGTATCAATATCCATGTGAACTCTATATAATGGCATAAATGCACCACCAATAATAGAGCTGAAGTTAACAGAGTCTACTACTTTTCTCCAAGGTTGCCATGTCCCTGAGTTTTTACCTCTGATAGCTATTTGCCCTGTTCTAAAGTCACCATAAATCTGATGTTGCCATGTAGATGAATAAGTTGATGCATATAATGCACCATCACCTTGACCATAAACAGTTGAGAATTGACTATCTGAAACATATCCAAGTCCATTCAAGTTAATAGAATCAGCTGCTGTTACTGCATTACCTGCATATGCATTAAAGAAGTTAGCTAAATTAGCAGCAGTTGTTGCATTACCAGCTGTTAATGAAGCAGCTGTACCTGTTAATCCTGCACCACTACCTGAAAATGTATTTGCATATATAATTCCTCCACTTGTAACATTATCATAAAAGTAAACACCACCAGCTGCACCTGTATCTATATGGAAGTATGAAGTATTACGAGCACCAAATGTTGTTACTATACCATTTGAATTTAGTATTTGTAAACCATCAGATAAAGCTCCAGAATTTATAGTTAATTGTCCTGTTAAAGTACCACCTGTAATAGGTAAAGCATATGTACTGTAATTCCCTGCATCTAACATTATATTACCAAGAGCTGTAGGTCTTTGTCTAGGGAAGTTCACTCTACCAATATTACTAGCAGTCATGAATAACTGAGGTCCAACAGCATAAGATTCTGTAGTGGCAAATCCCATGTAAGTACCATTAGCAGAATCATTTGTTACATATATTCCTGCTTCTGCTTCTCCAAAACTACCACCTGAGAAAGTAATTGCTGCTTGATTTGCATTAGTTGCACCACTACCATCAGGATTATTAATATGTATATTACCATATACATTTTTAGGGGTGTAAAAATTTCCTGAAGATAAACCTGAAGCAGTATTGAATGTTGATTTTATTATGTTTGATGTACTATTTCCTCTGTTGGTTACTGATTGTAATGTATCAACTTCTGGAGCACTAGGAACAGTAATGTCAGCTGTTCCATCAAAAGGAACCCCATTGATGTTTCTTGGTGTCTGTAATTTAGTAGCTGAAGATGCATTACCAGTTAAATTACCTACAAAAGTTGGAGCATTAACTATATTATTAAAAGTAGTTACTCCTGCAGAG
>Ga0247756_1000012_pt1 | contig 26003 bp, 18 predicted proteins | sample UWRJL066202C4_FD_180949 | JGI IMG/M metagenome (GOLD analysis project Ga0247756, IMG submission 180949) | Plant litter microbial communities from Arlington Agricultural Research Station in Wisconsin, United States - UWRJ-L066-202C-4 | ecosystem: Environmental > Terrestrial > Plant litter >...
ATACCTTTTAATAAAAAAGAAAGTTTTATAGGAAATATAAAATATTTACCTTCGAGCTCTAAAGAATGAAGAAATAAAGTATATTATTATAATAATAATAATATGAAAAATTTTCCTGTTTATAATCTAAATATAAATAATTTATTAAAAAGTTATTTTTCTTTATACCCTAATCATAAATATTTTACAAAAAAATATATCTCTTTAAGACAAAATCGGAATTCTTTAAATAGAATTTATATCTCTAGAATTGAAACTAAACATACAAATTCTAAAGTATTTATAACAATATACTTATTTAATAAAGAAAAAAAAAATTTTTTTATACAATTAAAAACTTTAAAAATATTAATTAAAAAAATTAAATTAAAAAACATTTTCTTTTTTGATTTAATTTTAAAATTTAAAAACATTATACATAAAAAAATTAAAAAATTACCTTTATTATATAAATTGTTTTTGTATATTTTTATAAAAAATGAATATAAAAATAATATAAAATTATTTTATACAAATTTTTTATTTATCTTTATAAATAAATTTTTTAAAAAACAGTTATTATTCTTCAAAAGATATAGATTAAAATATAATTTATATAAATATAAGTTAGAAGATGTTTTTTTATATAAATTAAGTAGTTTAATTCAAAAAATATATAATAAAAAAATAGAATTTAATATTATTAATTTAAAATCTATAATATTAAATTCTGATACAATAACTCAATTTGTAAAAATAAAATTAAAAAAAGGAAGGTCGATACCTATGAAAGTTATTATGTCGATTATAAATAAAGTAAGAATTTTTAAAGAAAATCCTACTTTAAGAAAAGGATTTAAATTAAAAAAGGTAGATAATTCTTTATTAGAAAATCAATATATTTATACTAATATTAATTCATTACTAAAAAAAAAGGGATTAGATTTTTTTTTTAAAAAATATTATAAAGATTTTTATTGTTATAAAAATTTTTCTATAAATAAAAAAGATTTCTTACAATTTTATATTAAATTTATAAAAGAATTAAAAATAAAATATATTTTGAAAAATATACGTTATAATACTAACTTTTTAAAAAAGAAAATTATATTTAATTCTATTAAATATAAAAATTTTAATGGTATAAAATTATTAGTTAAAGGTAGATTAACTAAACGTTATAGAGCAGATAGAGCTATTTATAAAATAAGATGAATAGGAGGATTAAAAAACAGAGATGCCTCATTTAGAAATTTATCTAGTGTAAATTTTAGAGGATTTTTAAATTCTAATGTAGAATACTCCATTGGAGTAGGAAAACGTAGAATAGGTGCTTTTGCAGTGCAAGGGTGAATAAGTGGTAAATAACATATAATACATAATTAAAATGATGAAATAGTCTGGACCATTTAGAAATAACTGGAAAATAATAACAAAATGAACAGGCTAATTTGCGCAAGAGTGCACGAAATGAGTGCGCGGTTTGGCACCTCGATGTCGGCTTAACTTATCCTCAGGGATGCAGAAACTCTGTAGGGTACGACTGTTCGTCGATTAAAAAGTTACACGAGCTGGGTTAAATACGTCGTGAGACAGTATGGTTTCTATCTTCTAGAGGAAATTAGAATATAATAAAGAACATCCCCTGTACGAAAGGAACTTGGGAATCATTATTATTTTAGGGGATTTTTCTTAAATTAATAATTTTATTAACCTATGGTTTATCTGTTGTTTACGTGCCCAGATATTAATTAATTTATATATACTTATATATAAGGGATGTTACATTTACTTAAGTAAATATATAACGTAAGCATGGCAGAAAAGCTAAGTTAATTAGAAATAAATACTGAAAGCATATAGGTATGAAGTTTACTTTAAAATATTTCTTAAATATACGTAATATAATATTACGAAAAATACCGTTTTTTATAATAATTATATTATTATGATAATTGTATTTATTTATAGGTTTAATTTGTAATAATCTTGAAATTTTGAGATATTAAATTCTAATTTTATAAATAACTTTCGGTTTTGTATTTAAATTCCATTATAATTTCTATTAGTGCCATTATTATTTTAATTCTAGTTTAATTAGCATAAAAGCAATGCAATTGTTTTGTAATCAATAGAAATAAGTGCGATACTTATATTAAACTAGGATTAGTAGTCAAGTGGAAAGACATAACTCTTTCAAGGTTAATATCATGGGTTCGATCCCCATCTAGTCTAATAAGAGGCTATAGTTTAATAGGTAAAGCATACTACTCATAATAGTAATTATAAGTGTTCAAGTCACTTTAGCCTTAAACGCAGATTGGTGTAAAGAAACATTTTTGACTCATGATCGAAGTATATAGGTGCAAATCCTTTATCTGCATAATCCGAATGCTGGAATCGGTAGACAGTGCAAATTTAAGACTTGCTGGCTTATAGTCATGAACGTTCAAATCGTTCTTCGGATAAAGGGGATATAGTTTAATTGGTAAAACTTCGATTTTGCATATCGAGATCTTGGGATCGTAACCCAATATCTCCAAATAAGAGTATAGTTTAATGGTAAAACATTGAGCTTCAACCTCAAATTTTTGGGTTCAAGTCCTAATATTCTTGGATTTAACGATTATCATTTAGTGGTAGGATGTCTGTCTTCCAAACAGAGTGCATTGGTTCGAATCCAATTAATCGTAAAATATATATTATTAGCTCAAGAAGCTCAATGGTTGAGCGGAGTACTGAAGATACTTAGGCTATAAGTTCAAATCTTATGTTGGGCATACAATTATATTTAGTTTCTATAGCTCAATGGTAGAGCATTTTACTGTTAATATTAAGATAAATGTTCGATTCATTTTAGAGACGTATAATTAAGAGAAATGTTTGGAATTGGTAGACAAGGTTAATTTAGGATTAATTGGCTATATAGCCGTATAGGTTCGAGTCCTATTTTCTCTAATTGTTAATTTTTAAATTTAACTATTTTTTATAATTATAGTATATGTTTTAGTTTTTTTAACTTAGGCTAAATTTCACTGTAGTTGTTAAAAATTTGGATATAAGATAAGATTAATCTTATATTAATTATATATGCTGTGGACTAATGGGTAAGTCATAAATTTTTGGTATTTATTATTGAGTGTTCGAATCACTTCAGCATAATAGGTAGATATAGTTCAATAGGTAGAGCGATTGTATGTGGCACAATAAGTTCTCTGTTCAAGTCGGAGTATCTACCCTTTAGCTTTTTTAATGCAAATATGTTTAACATATTTTAAAGTAATTTTTTTAATTACATTACTATTTATTTCAGTATTAATATTTTTTAGTATCTTAATATTAATACTTTTTTAGGAAAAATAACCATAGGCAGGGTAAGATATTTACTAAATATTAATGTTTGACATTTTGGGTGTTCGAATCACCTTTTTTCCGTGTATAAATATATATACATATAACTTTTAACTATGTATAACCTTACAATTATAATTTTATTAATATTTTCAAGGAGTAGATAAAAGATACTTAAAGTCTATTTAGATTTTATCTCTTTTTTTTTTTCAAAAAAAGCCCGAGTAGTTTAAAGGTAAAACCTTAAATTCATATTTTAAAGATGAGAATTCGATTTTCTCCTCAGGCTAAATTCTTATTAGCTCAATAGGTAGAGCAAGATACTTCTAACATCTGTATTATAGTTCAAGTCTGTAATAAGAAGCTTGTTATTATTTTCAATTTTCTGTTTATTAATTTCTAACGCCGTCATTAGTCGACGAGATATATCTATTTTATTTAATAGAATAGCTATAATTATATTAATTTATTCAATGTTATATCATATTATAAATTTTGTTCTAATAAAAAAAGGAATTGCTTTACATGGAGGACTAATTTATATTACAAGTATAACACAAATCTTTCAAATATTTATATTTTTTATCTCAATACTGATTTTACAATTAACAAGTTTTTTCCCTATAAAAATGTGAATACCTAAATCTTTATTAATTAATAGTTATATTTTTTATTATAAAACTAAAATTATTCATAAAATAGAAAATCATTTAAAAATTATTGAATATCCTTTAATAATATTATTTATTATAAGCGGTGCAGTTTTTTTAATATCTACTAGTGATTTAATTTCTGTGTTTTTATCTATAGAATTACAAAGTTATGGTTTATATTTATTAAGTACTATTTATAGAAATTCTGAATTATCTACGACTGGCGGATTAATTTATTTTTTATTAGGAGGTTTAAGTTCATGTTTTATTTTATTAGGTATAAGTTTATTGTATTCTAATTCAGGAACAACTAGCATAGAGGGATTTTATATAATTACAAGTATAAGTGATCTGGATAGTACGCATGCTATATACAAATCCTATTATATCCAATCTTCATTGTTAATATTTAGTACAGGGTTTTTATTTAAAATAGGAGCAGCACCTTTTCATTTTTGATCGCCAGATGTTTATGATGCAATACCTACTATTGTAACAACATTTGTAGCCATAGTAGCTAAAATATCAATTCTTATCTTTTTATTAGAATTAGTTTATTATACTTGTAATTATTTTATAAATTTTAACTGAACTTTTGGTTTATTAATGAGTTCATTTTTATCTTTAATAATTGGTACAGTAGGGGGTTTAACTCAATTTAGAATTAAAAGATTATTAGCTTATAGTACAATATCTCATTTAGGATTTATTTTATTAGCTTTAAGTATTTCTAGTATTGAATCAACACAAGCTTTTATTTTTTATCTTTTACAATATTCTATTAGTAACTTGAATATTTTTTTTATTATAATAGCAATAGGGTTTTCATTTTATTTTTATTCTAGTAATAATAAAGAACATAATGAATTATTAGACAAAGATAACTCACCTATTCAATTAATTTCTCAACTAAAAGGATATTTTTATATTAATCCTATTTTAACTTTAAGTTTAGCAATTACAATTTATTCTTTTATAGGTATACCTCCTTTAATAGGTTTTTTTGCAAAACAGATGGTATTAAGTGCGGCATTAGATAAAGGTTATATATTTTTATCAATAGTAGCTATTTTAACTAGTGTTATTGGTGCTGTATATTATTTAAATATTATAAAAGAAATATATTTTGATAATACAGATTATAAAAATAATAAAAATTATTTACAATATTTTAAGTCTAAATCAAATATTTTTACAAAAGATAGTATTTATTTATCTAGTATAATAGCTATAACTATATCTATTATATCTTTAATTATTTTATTATTTATTTTCATAAATAAAGAATGAATGAATATTTGTACAATATTAGTTCAAACATTATTTAATAATTAATATAATATATTTAAAAACAAATTAGATTAAGAAAGTACCATATAGGTAAGAAAAAAAAAACAAAATTGAGTAGTATGACAATATTTATTATATTGGTATGCATAATAGCATTATTATTTTTAGTAATAAATTTAATATTTGCTCCACATAACCCATATCAAGAAAAATATTCTATATTTGAATGCGGATTTCATAGTTTTTTAGGTCAAAATAGATCACAATTTAATATTAAATTTTATATTTATGCTTTTTTATATTTAATTTTAGATTTGGAAATTTTACTAATATTTCCTTTTGCTATTAGTATGTATATAAATGATATTTATGGTTTAATAATTATTTTAATTTTTATAATAATAGTAACAATAGGATTTATATTTGAATTAGGAAAAGGAGCTTTAAAATTAGATTCAAAACAAAATGCTATTTTTGTTAAAAATTTTAAAAATTTAACTCAAATATAAATATATTATAATAATTTAGTATTAGGCTTAGTAAATATAATAATTTTAAATGTTAAAAATTAACTTATTAACTTTAGATGCTCCAATAGCATGAGGAGTTTATTTTCAAGATAGTGCTACGCCTCAACAAGAAGGTTTAGTAGAATTACATGATAATATTATGTTTTATTTAGTAGCTATATTATTTAGTGTAGGTTGAATTTTAATTTCTATTATTAGAAATTATTTAAACAATAAATCTCCAATATCCCATAAATATTTAAACCATGGTACTTTAATAGAATTAATATGAACAATTACACCTGCAATTATATTAATATTAATTGCTTTCCCTTCTTTTAAGTTATTATATTTAATGGATGAAATATCAGATCCTTCTATGACAATATCAGCTGAAGGTCATCAATGATATTGAAGCTATCAATATTCAGATTTTTTAAACTCTAATAATGATAATATAGAATTTGACTCATATATAATACCTGACTCAGATTTAAATGAAGGACAATTAAGAATGTTAGAAGTTGATAATAGAATAATAGTACCAGAGTTAACGGATATAAGATTTATTATAACATCTGGAGATGTAATTCATTCTTTTGCTTGTAATTCTTTAGGTATAAAAGGAGATGCATACCCAGGTAGATTAAATCAAGCTTCAGTCTTTTTAAATAGAGAAGGTATATTTTATGGACAATGTTCTGAAATATGTGGAATATTACATAGTTCTATGCCTATTGTAATAGAATCTGTAAACCTAGAAAAATTTTTAATATGATTAAGAGAACAATAATAGAAATAATAAGAATTATAAGAGAAAAAATAAAACAAATTAGATTAAGAATATCCCCTATAGACAAAAATAAAAATTTAAAGAGGAAAATAATTTTTAGGTACTTTATCCTTGTAAATATTATTATGGGAATTCTTGCTTTAAGTTTTTTTAATATTTTAAAATATTATAATATTTCTAATTATATTTTAGAACAGTACACAAAATAATATAAAAAGCTATTTTTTTTTTAAGGCATTAGTTTAATGGCAAAACAAGGCACTACGGATGTTTAGACATAAGTTCGAATCTTATATGTTTTATTTTTTATCTTGAAGTCTAGAGTTTTTTAGGTTTAATAAATTTTAACTTATGCCCCTATAAATTATTAATATATCTATATATAATTAATAATTTTTATTATCATAAGTATGTAAATTATACAATATTATTTATTATTATGTTTAGCTATTAAAAATATAGTTAAGGATTATGACGTAAAAAGGTATTACATAAGATTGCAAATCTAATTAAAGAGGTTCGATTCCTCCTTAATCCTAGGTAAAATATTTAATAGTTTATATTTAATAAGATAATTTAAAATATAAATTATAATATAATTATTAAATATTACCATTTTAAGTACAAAACAAGAGTACTTGAATTCATTATTATTAACGATATCCATATTTTGTATATTATATTATTTCTTATTTAATGAGAATACTTAAGAATCATCCTTTATTAAAATTATTAAATGCATATATTATTGATGCATCACAACCAAGTAACATTAGTTATTTGTGAAATTTTGGGTCTTTATTGGCAGTTTGTTTAGGTATACAAATAATTACAGGTGTAACTTTAGCTATGCATTACAGTCCTAATATATTAGAAGCTTTTAATTCTATTGAACATATTATGAGAGATGTAAATAATGGGTGATTAGTTCGTTATTTACATAGTAATACCGCATCAGCCTTTTTTTTCTTAGTTTATCTACATATAGGAAGAGGTATGTATTATGGATCTTATAAATCACCTAGGACATTGGTTTGAATAATCGGTACTATAATATTTCTTGTTATGGTAGGAACAGCTTTTCTGGGTTATATATATGTAGCCCAAAATAATTTAATATTAATATAAATTATAATAAATTTAATAAAATATAATAATTATATAATAATTTATAAGAAGATTATTTTTTAAATTATAGTCTCATAAATAATAATCTTTTTGTAATTTTTATAAAAAAAGAAAGATTAAAGTGATATAACCCTAGAGGGGATATAAAATAGTCTTTGTGATTATTGGGCAATATTAGTGAAAACGATCAAAAAAGTTTAGAGATCGTCGGTTATATAAAGGATCGCGACAGACTGGGTCACTAATGGGTGTCTGAAATGATGCTTAATGCACAGTCGAAATTTTTAGTTAGTCTTAACTTTATAACATTATTGTAGCTAGAATATATATATATGTATGATACTTCTATATTTGTACCTAATCCAAACTATACAATAGCTATATGTATTGATGAGGCCAATAAATTATTCATACCTTATGATCCGCATAAGGAAGGATATGAAAATTATAATATTTATATACAAGATAAGTTTAACAATTATATAAAAACAGATTATAAACATAAAGTAGCACCTAAAAATTCCAATGTAGTTGAACTATCTAGTGTTAGATTAATTTCAGTAGAAAATCATAATATATCAATATACAAGCTTGATAATAATAATAATTTTGATGATATTGCATTTGTTATTGACCCTGTAGATTAAAATAATAGATTTTTAATTGTAATTAGTATTTGAAAAATTGTAAAAAATATGTACTACAAAAAAAAATTTATAAAAATAAACATAAATTTAAATTAACTAATAGAATATATGTATTTAAAGTTATTCTAGCTTATTTCAAAATAAGTAAGTTTGTATGTATTACCTTATGGTCAAATGTCTTTATGGGGTGCTACAGTTATTACTAACCTTATAAGTGCTATCCCATGAATTGGTCAAGATATAGTTGAGTTTGTATGAGGTGGTTTTAGTGTAAATAATGCTACATTAAATAGATTTTTTGCATTACATTTCTTATTACCTTTTATATTAGCAGTATTAGTATTAATGCATTTAATATCATTACATGATACTGTAGGATCTAGTAATCCAGCTGGAGTATCAGGAAATTATGATAGAATATCTTTTGCTCCTTATTATTTATTTAAGGATCTTATAACTATTTTTATGTTTTTTTTTGGTTTAAGCATATTTGTATTTTTTATGCCGAATATGTTAGGTGATAGTGATAACTATATAATGGCAAATCCTATGCAAACTCCTGCAGCTATTGTTCCTGAATGATACTTATTACCTTTTTATGCAATTTTAAGATCAATTCCTAATAAATTACTTGGAGTTATTTTTATGTTAGTAGCTATATTAATAATAATATCATTATCTTTTTTAGATAAAAGTAATATTAAAGGCTCACAATACAAACCGGGATCTATATTAATTATTCTTACTTTTTTTACTACTGTGGTTATTTTAGGAATATTAGGAGGAAAACATGTGGAAGATCCTTATACTATATTAGGTGCTTTGTTTACTGGATTATATTTTTTATATTTTATAACAATATTTGCAAGTTCTACTTTAGAAAATACTTTAATAGATTTTAAAAATATTAAGTCGGACTCATTAAAATGAAGAAAAATTACTACTAAATAGTTTGTTTTTACAAAATAATTTTATATTAAACCGGTTTAATAAAAGAAATATCTTTTTAGGTTTAACTACAGTATCTATAGGATGTATCTTAAAATTAATTATAATCCCTTTAGCTTTATATTTTCCAGTTATCTTTGAATCATTTATAATTGAAATAATGTATTAAAGCTTTTTAAGGTATTATTATAATTAATAAGAAACAGAGAAAAATCTTCTCTTTAAGAACACTAGTTTAAAGAAAAAAAATGATATATTATAAATAAATAATTTAACTATTTATAGTACATAGATATAAGTTTAAATCTTATATGTTCTATTATTATTGGATTATCCAAACAATATTTAACAAATAATTTTAAACATGAATTTAACTATAATACTTTTTTTGATAGGAATTTTAGGTTTTATCTTAAATAGAAAAAATATTTTATTAATGCTTATATCTATAGAAATCATGTTATTATCAATAACGTTTTTAATATTAATAAGTTCATTAAACATTGACGATATTTTAGGACAAACTTATGCTATATATATTATAGTAATAGCAGGAGCAGAATCCGCTATAGGCTTAGGTATATTAGTAGCTTTTTATAGATTAAGAGGAAGCATTAATATAGATTATAAATAATATTGTATTTAAGTATCATATTTATACCTTTAATAGTTTCAATATTTGCTGGTTTTTTTGGTAGAAAAACTGGTATCGTGGGAGCACAAGTAATTACATCTTTAAGTATAATAATAATAACTATATTTTCTATAATAGCTTTTTTCGAAATAGGTATGAATAATAACATTGTTATTATAGATTTGTTTGAATGAGTAGATAGTCAGTGATTTAATATAAATTGATCTTTTCAATTTGATAGCTTGACAGTATCTATGCTAATTCCTGTATTGATTATAAGTTCATTAGTACATATATATTCTATAAGTTACATGAGTGGAGATCCTCATATCCAAAGATTTTTCAGTTATTTAAGCCTATTTACATTTATGATGATTGTTCTTGTTACAAGTAATAATTATTTAGTAATGTTTGTAGGATGAGAAGGAGTAGGAGTTTGTTCCTACCTTCTAGTTAATTTTTGATATACAAGAATTGCGGCTAACCAAAGTTCTCTTTCAGCATTTTTAACAAACAGAGTTGGAGATTGTTTTTTTACAGTAGGAATGTTTGTATTAGTATGATCTATGGGAAATTTAGATTATAACACTGTGTTTTCTATATCTCCTTATATTAATGAAAAAATTATTATTATAATAGGTATATGTTTATTTATAGGAGCAATGGCCAAAAGTTCACAAGTAGGTCTTCATGTTTGATTACCTATGGCTATGGAAGGTCCTACTCCAGTTTCAGCATTAATACATGCGGCTACTATGGTTACTGCAGGAGTTTATCTATTAATACGTTCATCTCCTTTATTAGAATACGGTTCTACAGTTTTATTATTATGTTTATGATTAGGAGCAATAACAACTATATTTAGTTCTTTAATAGGACTATTTCAACAGGATATTAAAAAAGTTATAGCATATTCTACTATGAGTCAATTAGGTATGATGGTTATAGCTATAGGTTTATCTTCTTATAACATAGCTTTATTTCATTTAATGAACCATGCTTTTTATAAAGGATTATTATTTTTGGGGGCAGGGGCAGTTATTCATGCTGTAGCCGATAATCAAGATTTTAGAAAGTATGGTGGATTAATTTCATTATTACCATTAACATACTCTGTAATATTAATAGCCAGTCTTAGTTTAGTTGCTTTTCCTTTTATGACAGGATTTTATAGTAAAGATTTTATATTAGAATCTTCATTTGGTCAATATTCTTTTAGTAGTATAACTATATATATTATAGCAGTTATTGGGGCAATATTTACAACATTATATTCAATTAAAGTTTTATATTTAACTTTTTTATCTTATCCTAATGGACCTTTTATATATTATAATAATAAAGATAATAAATCTAATGACGGTGATTTTTTTTTAATTTTACCTCTTATTATATTAGCTATTTTTTCTATATTTTTTGGGTATTTAACTAAAGATATTTTTATAGGCTTAGGTTCTAATTTTTTTATAGATAATAGTATTTTTATTCACCCTAAAAATGAAATACTTATAGATACAGAATTTTCTATATCTGCTTTTATTAAATTATTACCTTTTATTTTTACTTTAACTGTTACATTTGTAACTATTTTAATATTAGAATGATATCCAAATATAATACTTAATTTTAAATTATCTATTTTAGGTATTTCAATATATGGATTTTTTAATCAAAGATTTTTAATAGAATATTTTTATAATAAATATATAACTAATTTAATTTTAAAATTAGGAGGACAAACTACTAAAATTTTAGATAAGGGAAGTATAGAAATATTAGGGCCTTACGGTTTAGAAAAACTTTTAATTTCTTGAAGTAAAGCTATTAATAAATTAAATACCAGTAATATACCTAATTATGGCTTATATATAGCCATAGCATTAGTTTGTAATATAATAATGTTCTATTACTTTGATTTTAAATGAATAATAATATTTATATTTATATTAATTAAAACAAGTTCACCTTGAATAAAATACACTAAAAGTACTTATTTGAAATAGTAAAATACATCCTACTTTGTATAATACCTATAAACATTCTTTAAACACTATATAAAAAATATTAAAAATTATATTACAAGAAATAAGCATTATTATGGTTATTATATAAACATATGAGTCTACATGATATTATAAATTTCGATAAAAAAGATAATATAAATATATTTTAATTATATTATTTTTGTAAATTATTAATATAATCTATATAGTTTTTTACTTCTAGTATTATTTATGCTTATATACTTTCATTATTTTTCTATAATGCAATAGCTGATCTGAAACCTTAAATTGTGAATATAATAAATATGCCTCAGTTAACACCTTTTTATTTTATTAATGAAGTAGTAGTAGCATTTATAGTTATTAGTTTACTAATTACTTACTTATCTTTATTTAAATTACCTAATTTAATTCGTTTGTTTATATGTAGATTATATCTAGGAAAAATAGTATAATTTTTTTTAATATATTTAAATAAAAATACTATATAGAAAACCTTTTAAGTTAAAAAGGATATAAACCATATTTAAGTATTAAAAAATAAATAAATTAAAAATAAATTATAAAATTTAGCTTCAATTTTCAAATATTTTCATAAATTAAAAATTCTTAAATACAAAAAATAATAAAAAAGTTATGATACAAGTAGCCAAAATTATAGGAACTGGTTTAGCCACAACTGGTTTAATTGGAGCAGGAGTAGGAATAGGTGTAGTATTTGGAGCTTTAATCTTAGGGGTAGCAAGAAATCCATCTATGCGTGGACAATTGTTTTCATATGCAATTTTAGGTTTTGCTTTTTCAGAAGCAACAGGTTTATTCGCTTTAATGATGGCTTTTTTATTATTATACGTTGCATAATAGAAAACAATATAAAAATGAATAAAAAAGGGTTAAATTAGAAAATAATTTCTAATTTATCATTAAAAAAAAATAGAAGAATCTAATTCTAATTTTGTAATTAGAAAATTAAAAGAAGTCGAAAACAAATTTTTAGAATTAGGTCCTAATAAAGTATTGACTGTAATTATTGAATCAATTAGTGAGGTAGCATTCGGTTGTGTTATTCCTTTACCTGGTTATTTAAAAGGTATACAAAATATTTGTAATAAATACGGAGCTATGTTAATTGTAGATGAAATTATGTGTGGTACAGGTAGAATAGGAAGCTTATATGTTTGACAGAAAGAAAATTTTATGCCTGATATTTTACTTTTAGGTAAGGGAATATCAGGAGGTTATTTACCATTATTTGTTATGATGGTTAATTCAAAAATAAATAAAGAAAAAATAGGAAAATTTATTCATGGTTTTACTTATCAAAGTATGCCTATTCAAGCTGCGGTTGGAACTACCATTTTAACTCTTCTGAAAAACAAAAATATATTAATTAATATATCTTATTTAAATATTTAGAAAAAATTTAAAAAATTCCTTAAATTTAGTTTCAATATTTCAGATAAATATTTATAAAGTTTTATTAAAGAAAAATAATAACCATCGTTCTATCTTATAAAAAATTTTTATATTAGGAATGGACTCTAGATCTAAAATTTTAAATTTTGAATCTCAAATTAGATAAGTTGCTTAAAATGTTCTTCTAAAATCATAAATTTAATAAAAAGTTATATAAGTTTATATATATATACAATTACTAATTTAATAAGAAGTCATTTCCCTGGACATCCTTTTCATATGGTAAGTCCTTCCCCTTGACCCATTCAAACTAGTCTTTCTTTATTCATATTAGCTTTAAGTGCTGGTTATGCAATGCATAATTTTTATAACATATATTACTTAGTATTTTTTGGTGTAATAATGGTTATACTATCTATGTTTTTTTGATTTAGAGACATAATATCAGAAGGAACATTTTTAGGGGAACATACACTAGCTGTACAAAAAGGATTAAATTTAGGATTTATATTATTTATAGTATCAGAAGGTTTATTCTTTATGGCTATATTTTGAGCTTTTTTTCATAGTGCATTAACACCTACTGTAGAATTAGGAGCACAATGACCTCCTGTAGGTATTGAACCAGTGAATCCTTTTGAGTTACCTTTATTAAATACAGTTATATTATTATCTAGTGGAGCAACTGTTACCTTTGCTCATCATTCATTAATAAAAAGAGTTAGGGGTGGAACATTATATGGTTCATTATATACAATATTATTAGCTATAATATTTACAATATTTCAATATATTGAGTATAGTGTATCGTCTTTTACTATTAGTGATGGTGTATTCGGAGCATCCTTCTTTTTTGGTACAGGTTTTCACGGATTACATGTAATTATTGGAAGTATTTTTTTATTAATAGCTTTATGAAGAATATACGAATATCATGTAACTAATAATCATCATCTAGTTTTCTTATTTGCTATTTATTATTGACATTTTGTAGATGTAGTATGATTATGACTTTATTTATCTATATATTATTGAGGATCTTAATATATTTAAAATAGTTTAAGAAGATCTTAAGCTATCTTTTGAATTTGAATAAAAGAAAAATTATTTGTTTTTTTTTAATTCTTAAATTAGATATGTCTTTTGGGTGAGCACCCCTCAGTGTCTCTCTCTAAAGATCACATCTAAATTATCTAATAGTGAAGAAGATAGGGATATTAAGCATGAAGTATCTATGTCGAATGAGCGATGATATTATAGTACTAATGCTAAAGATATAGGTACTTTATACTTAATCTTTGCACTATTTTCAGGACTAATAGGTACTGCATTTTCTGTTTTAATTAGAATAGAGTTAAGTGGACCAGGACCACAGTATATAATAGATAATCAATTATACAATACTATTATAACAGCTCATGCTTTATTTATGATATTTTTTTTAGTTATGCCTGCTTTAATTGGTGGATTTGGTAATTTTTTAATGCCTATAATGGTAGGAGGCCCTGATATGGCATTTCCTAGGTTAAATAATATAAGTTTTTGATTATTACCTCCTAGTTTACTTTTATTATTAATATCTTCTTGTATAGAAGGTGGAGCAGGTACAGGATGAACGCTTTATCCTCCATTATCAGGGATACAAAGTCACAGTGGACCTAGTGTAGATTTAGCAATTTTTGCCTTACATTTATCAGGTGTAAGTAGTTTATTAGGAGCTATAAATTTTATAGTTACAATAGTTAATATGAGAGCACCAGGAATGACATTTCATAATGTTCCTTTATTTGGATGAGCTGTTGTTATTACAGCTGTATTATTATTATTATCTTTACCCGTGTTAGCGGGGGGAATAACAATGGTATTAACAGATAGAAATTTTAATACATCATTCTTTGAAGTAGCAGGTGGAGGAGATCCTATATTATTCCAACATCTTTTCTGATTCTTTGGTCACCCAGAAGTGTATATATTAATCGTGCCAGGTTTTGGAATAATAAGTACAACAATATCTGCAAATTCTAATAAGAGTATTTTTGGTTATATAGGAATGGTATATGCTATGATGTCTATTGGTGTATTAGGATTTATAGTATGATCACATCATATGTACACTGTTGGTTTAGATGTTGACACAAGAGCATATTTTACAGCAGCAACATTAATAATAGCAGTACCTACAGGGATTAAAATATTTTCTTGATTAGCTACTTGTTATGGAGGTTCTATTAAATTAACACCTTCTATGTTATTTGCATTAGGTTTTGTATTTATGTTTACTATTGGAGGGTTAAGTGGTGTAGTTTTAGCAAATGCTGCACTAGATATAGCATTCCATGATACTTACTATGTAGTTGCTCATTTTCACTATGTATTAAGTATGGGAGCTATATTTGCTTTATTTAGCGGTTGATATTTCTGAATACCAAAAATGTTAGGATTAAACTATAATATAATACTTTCTGATATACAATTTTGAGTATTATTTATAGGTGTAAATTTAACATTTTTCCCTCAACATTTCTTAGGGTTACAAGGAATGCCGCGTAGAATTAGTGACTATCCTGATGCTTATACTGGTTGAAATCTTTTAAGTAGTCTAGGATCTATAATTAGTGTAATTGCTGCTTGATTATTTTTATATATAATAAGTTTACAGTTAACAGAAAAAATGCAAACAACAAGATTTCCTTGATTAATTCCTCAGTTTTATAGCGATACATTAAGAATACTTTTAAACAGGTCTTATAATAGTTTAGAATGAAACTTAACTAGTCCACCAAAACCTCATGCTTTTATAAGTATACCATTACAAAGTAATTTATTAGTTAATATTGATTTACAAAAAGAGATAATAAGTCCATTAGATCAATTTAATATACAAGATTATTTATATATTTCTGCACCTATTTTAGGAAATATAAATATATCTCTTACAAATATGGCATTTTACTTATTATTAAGTTTATTTATTATTTTAAGTTTAAACATATTAACTACAAATTATAATAAATTAATAAGTAATAACTGATCTATAGGTTTAGAATCTTTACATGCAACTATACATAGTATAGTAGTAAATCAAATAAATTCAACTACAGGTCAACAATATTATCCTTTTATATTAACTTTATTTATATTTATTTTAATAAATAATTTAATAGGTATGGTACCTTATAGTTTTGCTCCTACTAGTCATTTTGTATTAACATTTGCTCTTAGTTTTAGCATAGTATTAGGTGCAACAATATTAGGATTTCAAAAACATAATACTAAATTTTTTTCTTTATTGGTACCAGCTGGATGTCCTTTACCTCTATTACCTTTATTAGTATTAATTGAATTTATTTCATATTTAGCAAGAAATATATCATTAGGACTTAGATTAGCAGCAAATATTACAGCAGGTCATATGTTATTAAATATTTTAAGTGGATTTGTTTATAATATTATGAATAGTGGAATTTTGTATTTTTTAATAGCTTTAATACCTTTAGCTTTTATTATTGCTTTTTCAGGTTTGGAAATAGGTATTGCTCTAATACAAGCTCAGGTGTTTGTAGTTTTAACCTCGGGCTATATAAAAGATGGTTTAGACTTACATTAAGACTAACATCCCTATTAGAGTGTATAAAATTTACAATGCAAAATTTATTCTTACTATCTAAATTTTAGAATTTATTTTAAATAGAAAAAATATTCTATTAATACTTATATCTAAAAATTAGAAGTATAATAATAAATAGTAAATTAATTTAGAAAAGTCTTAAATAAATTTTATAGTATTTTAGAGAAAATAAGAATTATAATAGATAATTTACTATCAAATATTATAATTATGAACTTATACGCTTATTTATTAGTTTTTTTAGAAAGAAAATGCAAGAATAACCTTAAAATTAATTTTTATTTATTTTTATGCCTTAAAAAAATTTTAGATATTAACTTAAAAATTTTTTTTTATTAGATAGCAATGTATTAGAGATAAAAGCGTACTCAATTTCATGATTGATAGTTTTATCATAAAATTTAAAGGAGTTTGGTGATGGCTCTGAATGAACACTGTTCAAATGCTTGACACATGCTAATCGAACGTTTAATCTTATTATATAAATATAATAAATATAAAATTAATTGAAAAATATAATTTTATTATAATTAAAAGTGGTGAACAGGTGAGTATTAGAGTATTTAACCGCCTTGGAGTAGGGTAAAAAATACCTTATATAGCTATAAGTATAATTATATTTATAGCTAAAAAAGAAAATAATTGGCTAATTCTTCTAAAGAACTATTTTCGCTTTGAGAGGACCAGATACATCGCGGGGATAGGTTGTTGTTAAGGTAATAGCTTAACTAGCCGACAATTCTCCTAGTCGTAACTGAAACGGTTGATCGACCACATTGGGGATGGAAAAATCCCAAGGCAAGTAAGTACAGCAGTGAGGAATCTTGGTCAATGGCCTAACGGCTGAACTGGCAACTTGAATAAATGCGAATCGTAATAAATACGAGGACTCGGCTTTGTCGTATGTAATTTTAAGTGTATATAGATAATGACGATATGCATATTATGTCTTGACTAATTGCGTGCCAGCCGTCGCGGTAATACGTAAGAGACTAGTGTTATTCATCTTAAATAGGTTTAAAGGGTACGTATGCGGTGAAATCTGTCTGATAAAGGTACAATTTCTCTAGAGTTTTATGTAAGAAGGGACGTACTTATGGTGGAGAGATCAAATTTTGTGATACCATAGGGACTGATAAAGGCGAAAGCAATCTTTTATGTAAAAACTGACGCTGAGGTACGAAGGCATTGACAACGAAAAGGATTAGTTGCCCTAGTAGTCTTTGCAGACAATGATGAATGCCATAGATTAGATATTTATTTGGTCTATAAATGAAAGTGTAAGCATTTCACCTCAAGAGTAACGTGGCAACGCGGGAACTGAAATCACTAGACCGTTTCTGACACCAGTAGTGAAGTATGTTGTTTAATTCGATGATCCACGAAAAATCTTACCATAATTTGAATAGATTTTAAAATATAAAAATTATTTTATTATTATACAAGCGTTGCACGGCTGTTTTCAGTTGGTGGCGTGAGTCTGCGGCTTAGGCCGTGAAACCAACATGATCCCTTGCTTTATTTATAAATTTCAAAATGATAAAGCAATTTTCGTGGAAATATGTGCGAAATAAAAGGGGCTAAGACAAGTCATCATGGCCTGAATATTATGGGCTATAGATGTGCCACATTTCTCCTAAACAAAGAGAAGCGAAAATGTGAATTTTAGCTAATCTCAAAAAATAGGATAAAAGAAAGAAAATGGATCATAGTCTGAAATTCGGCTATGTTAATAAGTAATTACTAGTAATCGTGAATCACTATGTCACGGTGAATATAACTTCGGATTGGTACTAACCACTCGTCGCATGCTGAAAGGTATATGCGCAATAATTTTGCTTTTTTATTATAAGTAAATAATATTATTAGATTTAGATGTTATAATAGAATTCTTCGTATGCGTGATACTGATTAGTGTTAAGTCGAAATACGGTTCGTGTAGTGGAAGTTGCACGGGGTTGATGATGTTTAATATATAATATAAGCATAATATAATTATTATGCTTTAAGGAAAGTCCCTTTATTGGCAAGAAGGGCTAAACTGTAAATTTAGTAACAATTATTGTTTTAAGAGTTCGAATCTCTTCTTTCCTATATAATTTAATATTTATTTATTAAACCCCAATGGTTTAATTAGTTAAAATTTGTATTAATTCATAAATAAATAAGAAAAATTGAGTTATAGGGGAGGTATTTTATAAATTGTATTTCATATATAATTTATTGTATAGGGGTTGTAGTATAATGGTAATGCATATGACTTTTAATCATAATGATGTTAGTTCGAATCTAATCAGCCCCTTACTTTTAAACTATTATTATTTGTAGTTATTTTTAACCTAATTAAAATCCAATAATAGTATTTTTTATTGAAATCCTAAATTTAGAATAATACTCATTTTCAATTAGATTAACTTGTAATATTATGTAAAAAAAAACTATTAATTTATGTCTATTATTGAAGTAATTATTATTTTTATCCCTGTTCTGTTAGTAGTAGCTTTCGTAACAATAGCTGAAAGAAAAACTATGGCTGGTATGCAAAGAAGATTAGGGCCAAATAGTGTAGGATACTACGGCCTTCTTCAAGCTTTTGCAGATGCTTTAAAATTAATATTAAAAGAATATATTGCTCCAACTCAGGCTAATTTAGTTTTATTTTTTTTTGGCCCAATTATTACTTTAATATTTTCTTTATTAGGTTATCTAGTTATACCTTATGGTCCTGAATTAGGTATTAACGACTTTGATTTAAGTATTTTATATATATTAGCAGTTTCATCTTTAGCTACATATGGTATATTATTAGCTGGTTGAAGTGCTAATAGTAAATATGCTTTTTTAGGGTCATTAAGAAGTACTGCTCAATTAATTAGTTATGAATTAGTACTTAGTTCAGCAATATTGTTAATTATATTTTTAACAGGAAATTTAAATTTAACTGTTAATATTGAATCTCAAAAAATTATTTGATCTATATTACCCTTATTTCCTATATTTATTATTTTTTTAATAGGTTCAATAGCCGAAACCAATAGAGCCCCCTTTGATTTAGCAGAAGCAGAGTCAGAACTAGTTAGTGGGTTTATGACAGAACACGCAGCTGTTATATTTGTATTTTTTTTTTTAGCTGAATATGCTAGTATAGTTTTAATGTGTATACTAATTAGTATATTATTTATAGGAGGATATAATTCATTAAATATATTACTTTTAGAAAATATTATATCTATTGACATAATTTCTAATTACTTAAGTATAATATATAAAAATACACTAATAGAAGGTATATCCTATGGTTTGTTTTTAGGATTAAAAACTTCAATAATGATATTTATATTTATATGAGTTAGAGCTTCATTTCCTAGAATACGTTTCGATCAGTTAATGCAATTTTGTTGAACAGTATTATTACCTATTTTATTTGCATTAATAATATTAATACCTTGTATATTATATATTTTTAATATTGTTATTATTAACTATCATATAATTTAATTAATAGTTTTATTATAACATGACTATTGTTATTTTTATATTATAATCAACTATAGAAATTTCTATGGTTTAAATTGTTATGTCTTAATTTGGTTTTTATTAAAAAAAAATTATTATGCTGTTATCTTCTTTAATGTTTATACCTATTATCGCAATATTTATTCTAATTAGTTTTGATTCATATAAATTAGATTCTCTTTTAATTAATAAACCTTTAGAAAATATTTCAAAAAAAAATTTTTTTTATAAAAAAATTGCTTTAATTTCTTCTATTATAAATTTAATAATTTCTTTGTTAATATTTATATTATTTGATTTTAGTAATAATCAATTTCAGTTTGTTCAAGAATTTTATGATTTGAAAATTTTTAATGTTTATCTTGGAATAGATGGTATTTCTATCTATTTTATATTATTAACTACTATTATATTACCTATAGCGATTATTTCAAATTGAAATTCTATATATATTAATGTACGTACATTTTTAATAATAATGTTATTATTAGAAACATTATTATTAGGGGTATTTTTAGTTTCAGATATTTTGTTATTTTATATATTTTTTGAAAGTACTTTACCTCCTTTATTCTTACTAATAGGATTATTTGGTTCTACCAATAAAGTAAGAGCTAGTTTTTATATTTTTTTATATACTTTAGCAGGGTCTTTATTTTTATTACTATCTATATTAGTAATATCTTCTATAATGGGAACTACTGATTATGATGCTTTATTCAAGAATAATTTTGATTATACTACACAATTATTTTTATTTACAGGTATATTTATAGCTTTTGCTGTAAAAACTCCCACTATATTTTTAAATAATTGATTATTAAAAGCTCATGTAGAATCTCCATTAGCAGGTAGTATATTATTAGCAGGTATAGTTTTAAAATTAAGTTTATATGGGATATTTAGATTAATATTACCTATATTACCTAATATTTTTTTTAACTATACTTATATAATATACGTAATAGGAGTAATTACTATAATTTATGCTAGTTTTAGTACATTAAGAACTATAGATATAAAAGAATTAATTGCTTATAGTTCTGTATCTCATGCTGCTGTATATTTAATAGGAGCTTTTAGTAATACAATTGAAGGTATTGAAGGAAGTATACTGTTAGGTTTGGCTCATGGATTTGTTTCTAGTGGTTTATTTATTTGTGCTGGTGGTACATTATATGATAGATCAGGTACAAGATTAATTTTTTTTTATAAAGGTATAGCTCAAATTATGCCTTTATTTTCTATTTTATTTTTTATTTTATCTTTAGGTAACTGTGGGGCTCCTTTAACTTTAAATTTTTTAGGGGAATTTTTATCTTTATATGGAGTATTTGAAAGATTACCTTTTTTAGGGCTTATTGCTAGTTTTTCTATTATATTATCTGCGGCATATACTATTTATATGTTTAACAGAATTGTATTTGGGGGTACTTTTAGTATTTTTTTTAAAAATAATATAAAAGATATTACAAAACGAGAATTTTTTTTATTATTCACTTTAATATTTTTAACTATTATATTTGGAATATATCCTTCTATTATACTTAATGGGTTACATTATAATATAAGTAGTTTAATATTTAACTATTAAATTATAATAATTAGGTTACAAGAATTAATAACTTAATTGGTCAAGGATTTTCTTGTCACGAAAATAGATATCAGTTCGAATCTGGTTTAATTCGAAAATTAATAGGAAGAATTTCCATAGGTAAGGTAAGATATTTGCTTAATATTAATGTTTGACATTTTAGGTGTTCGAATCACCTTTTTTCCGTATATGGAAATATTTATACATAATCCTTAATTATATATATATAATTTAAAATTATAATTAAAAATTATATACTTTTTTATGTCAACAATTTATTTATAAATATGATTTAATTATTTTTAATGAATTATTAACTTATGGTTATCAAAATTATATATTCTCTATATTTTTTTGTATAGTAATTTTTTTTGGTGTACTTGTAATAACCCTTAAAAATCCTATTATTTCTGTCTTATTTTTAATAGGATTATTTTCTTTTGTAGCGTTATATTTAATAATATTAGGTCTAAATTTTATAGGTTTGTCTTATTTAATAGTATATGTAGGAGCAGTATCAATATTATTTTTATTTATATTAATGTTAATAAATATAAGAGTAAGTGAATTAAAAAATTATACCAATAATAGTCTTCCTCTTATAGTAATAATATTATTTTTATTTAATAATACTTTATTTCAATTAATACCTTTTTTTAATGTATTTTTGGATTCTAAAAATCTATTAAATATTAATACAAAAAAAACAAATCTGTTTTTTATAAGCAGTAAATCTTGAGATAGTAATTTAGTAGAAATAAATCACATAGGAAGTATAGGAAATATAATGTATACTAATTATAATTTATGATTAATTATTACAAGTTTAATATTATTATTAGCTATGGTAGGTGCAATTATTATTACAATAAAACAAAAATAATACAGTCAACGCCGGAGAGATTAGCTCAACGGTAGAGCAACTGTTCTACACACAGAAGGTTAAATGTTCAAATCGTTTATTTCTTAAAAATTTTTTAACTTAACGGTTAAAGTGCATTTTTGATAAAGATGAAATTCAAGTTCGAATCTTGGAAGAATTAAAAAAAAAAGGAAATTGACCGAGCTGGTTTAAGGTGGTAGATTTGAGATCTATTTAATATAATTAATTACATGGGTTCGAATCCCATATTTTCTGTGAAAACAATATATAATCAGATTAGAGTCAGGTGGTGAGACGCTTCTTTTGGGTAGAAGACCTTTTAAGGTTCGAATCCTTATAATCTGATAAAAATTATATAATTATTATTCTAAAAAAATAATAATTATTTATACGAAATATTTACTATCAAGTATAAAAAGAAATTATTAGGGAATATTAGCTTCCATATGTTAAAGAGATTATAGCTAAAATTTTATATTTTAAACTCTAAGTAGAGAAATCGAGTAATAAACAAAATGAATTGAAATATCTTAGTAATTTTAGGAAAAGAAATCAAAAGAGATTCTATGATTAATATGAATGAAAGTAGAGAAGTCTAATTAATAAGTAAAATAGTAATAAAACTGTTTGAATATTATGGGGAACCTTCCTCAAAGACTAAATATAACATATGAGAGATAGTGCACGAGTACCGTGAGGGACAAGTAAGAAATAGTAATTTTATAAGTAATTCAACTATAAAGAATGTACCTTTTGCATAATGGGTCACCAAGTTAATTTTATATGTGAGCTTTTAGCGTAGATAAATCAATCATAAATAAAATGATATAATATTTAAAATTAGACCCGAAGCTTAATGATTTTATTATAATCAGGATTATAAAAGTCCGAACGGGTTATCGTTGTATAGATATCCGAAGAATTATGATAGGTAAGTGAAAGACAATACTGATTAAGTTAGCTGGTTTTCTGCGAAACCTATGAAAGTAGGCGATTTAAATAAAATATTTGTAGGTATAGAATTTCAACTCAGACAAGGTATATATATTATAATTTATAACTATATCTTATTTTGTACATATCGGGGGACTGTAGTGGTTTTATCGGTGAGTTTGTAGACTCAGAATTATAAAGAATTATTTTTAAATTATCGGACATAGAGTGATAAGGTTGTATGTCAAAAGGGAAACAGCCCAGAACAAAAGTTAAGGTTCCTAAATTATTTTTAAGTGAAATTAAGAAGGTTTTTATGTAAGTCAATGAGGAAATGGGCTTAGAAGCAGCCATATTTTAAAGTTCTCGTACTAGAGCACTTGTTAAGTATTAGAAGCATCGAAAATATAACGGATCTAAATAATATACCAAAACTTTGTCTATTTATTATAAGATACTTATAATAAATAGGGTAGCAGAACATTAATTTAATAAAGAAGATATTTATTAGTATAAATATATATTATGTTATTTAAGTGATAATGGTGGCATGAGTAACGAAAAAGATAATAACTCGCCTTAAGCTTATGGTAAAATAAGTAACGGCCTCTAAATTTATACTCTGAAGGTTATAATGATGAGAAAATCTATTAATAAAAGACAACATTTTCAAGTAATAAATGTGCTGGAAATAATTATTAAAAAACAACTTAATAAAAAAGATGTTTAAAGGATAAACCGTACCTAAATGCCAATGTCAGGTAAGCTAGTGTAGAATACGAAGGCGCATAAGATAACAATCATAAAGGAACTCAGCAAATTAACTACCGTAACTTTGGGATAAGGAGGGCTCATAGTCTTGATTAATACCAGGTAAATGAGAAGAAGCATAAAATAATGTTGTACGACTGTTTAATTAAAACAAAGCACTTTGCAAAAAGATGATAAATCGAAGTATTGAGTGTGATCTCTGCCCTATATCGGCTGGTTAACGAATTTAATTAAATCTAAAAAATTTAGTAGTAGAGGAAACCCCGATCAATGGCGGCCTTAACGTGAGGGTCCTAAGGTAGCGAAATGCCTTGGCCGTTAAATGCGGTCTTGCATGAATGATGTAACGATACAACAGCTGTCTCTATGATTGACTTAGTGAAATTATAATAACTGTGCAGATACAGTTTACCTCTAGTTAGACGAGAAGACCCTATGCAGCTTTACTGTTACTAATTATTGGGTATAATTCGGGCAAATCTAAAGAATAAGGTACGTTTTGAAAACATGAGATTCCTTTATTTGCTTACTATATTATTAACTATCAAAGAACAGTTGCTAGGAGACAGTTTATGTGGGGCTCAGACCCCATAAAAAGTAAATGGGAGTGTCCTTGTTATAAAAATAGAAAAACAATTCTATAGTTCCAATTTAAAAAGAAAATATTCTTTTTTATTTAATAAAATTTTATTTTTTATTAATCATATTAATTTTAAATGTTAGAATAAAAACAATTTAAATTATTCCTACGTGGAATACATAATTTAGCCATTTATTTAGGGTAAAGTAAGAAAAGCATATTGGGAAATTATGTTTATAAAAATATATTAAAAATAAAATAAAATTCTTAAACATCAATTATTTATTTATAGAGGATTTTTAAGAATTAAATATTTTTTTATAATAATATCTATATATAATATATAGTTATGATAATAGTATCTTAAAGGTTTAATGGCCTAATCTTGCTTCACTGTTTGATCGATTACAAATCTTACAGGCGCGTAAGCGGGGCATATGATCACAAAACATAGAAAGGAGATGTTTTGGATTTTTGGAAAAGCTACGCTAGGGATGTATGTCCTTTAATAATAAAAAATTATTAAATTAAATTAGGCCAATTTCAAAAATTACTAATTAACGTAAATTTGAAGCGAAATTTATTTTACAATAAAATCGTTCAACGACTAAAAGAATATTTCTTTATTAAAGCCTAACATTTTATTATGTATGTTATTAATATAAAAACTAATTAAAAAAGTGAAAAAAAATACCAAAATATTAAAAATTAATAATATTATAACTACTATTATAAATAATAATTATA
>Ga0247756_1000016_pt1 | contig 24816 bp, 17 predicted proteins | sample UWRJL066202C4_FD_180949 | JGI IMG/M metagenome (GOLD analysis project Ga0247756, IMG submission 180949) | Plant litter microbial communities from Arlington Agricultural Research Station in Wisconsin, United States - UWRJ-L066-202C-4 | ecosystem: Environmental > Terrestrial > Plant litter >...
ATATAACCCTATATTTGTTAAACTTATATTAATATTATTTAATATATTTAAATGAAATAAATCTGTAATTTCAAATTGAGTTAATGGACTGCTAGATAGTATGTAAAAATTTTCATGTTTCATTTTACTAAAAAAATATAAATGAATGAGATTTCAGATTATATATACATATTATAAATATTACTATATTTATATTGTATTTAATTCTTCCAAGACTTGAACTTGAATATCATTCTTATCAAAAATGCACTTTACCACTTAAGTTAAAGAATTTTATATAATTATATTTATTAATTCATATAATGACTTAAAGATTGTCTACTTTCAATTTTTAAAGCTTTCTTTCCTAGTTCAAAAACAAATCCAGCTGTTATAATAAGTATAAATATTATTGCAAAAGATAATCCATAAATATTATTAACATACATACTAACTCCCAAAGGATATATTAATAATATTTCTAAATCTAATAATAAATAAACTAAAGCAAAAATAAAGAATTTTATACCAAATTGACTTCTATTTTGACCTAAAAAACTATGAAATCCACATTCAAATATACTATATTTTTCTTGATAAGGATTATGAGGAGCAAATATAAAATTAATTATTAAAAAAACCAATGTTAATATTGATACAAATATAAAAAAGAATGTCATAGCGCTCATTTAATAATTAAACAATACTTGTACCAATATGGTACTCATGCTTAATCATTCTTTATTTAAGAATATAAATAATAAAATTGTTAAAGTAATAATAGAAATAGGTAAAGCCATTGAACTAGATATTGTAATATTTTTATTATCAAAATATATTGTTTTTATTAACTTATTTTTATTGTCGTATATATTCCCTTTTATTTTTATATTTTTTAGTAGGGGATTTAATTTATAATCTGATTTATTAAAAAATATTTCTTTTATTATGTTTAAATAATATACTCCTCCTACTACACTAGTTAATATAGCTATTATAGATAAAAATATCATTCCTTTATCTAAAGCAGCACTAAGTACCATTTGTTTACCAAAAAATCCTATTAAAGGAGGAATACCCATAAAAGAAAATATTGTAATAGCTAAACTTATAGCTAATACGGGATTTATTTCTATATATCCTTTTAATTGATTTATTAACTGAATAGGTGAATTATTTTTATCTATTAGTTCTTGATGTTCTTTGTTTTCACTTGTATAGCAATAAAAAGAAAATCCAATAGCTATTAGTATAATAAAGGCATTTAAATTACTAATCGAGTATTGAGTTAAATAAAATATAAATGCTTGAGTTGATTCTATACTTGAAATACTTAAGGCTAATAATATAAAACCTACATGAGAAATAGTACTATATGCAAATAATCTTTTTATTCTAAATTGAGTTAAACCTACGATTGTTCCTATTATTAATGAAAATAATGAACTGATTAGTAAACTATATGTTCAATTTATATCTTGTAAATTATAAGAAAATGAAAAATTATTATTTGTATAATAAACCAATTCTAATAAGAAAATAAATATAGATATTTTTGCTATTATAGCTACAAATGTAGTTACTATTGTAGGTATAGCATCATATACATCAGGAGATCAAAAATGAAAAGGAGCCGCACTAACTTTAAATAAAAATCCTATACTAAATATTAATAATGATAAATTAATATAAGAAGATTTATATCAAGAATTTAAAATATCATTATTATTAATACTATTTAATATATAAAGTCCATCTAAATTTGTAGTACCTGAATTTGAATATAGTAAAGCTGTACCTAATAAAATAAAACATGAACTAAGTCCACCTAATAAAAAGTAAGTTAAACCTCCTGTAGTAGATAATTCTGAATTTCTATATATTGTACTTAATAAATATAAACCATAACTTTGAAGTTCTATAGACAAAAATATAGAAATTAGATCATTAGTAGACATTAAAAAAACAGCTCCAGTTATAATAAATAATAAAATTAAAGGATATTCAATTATTTTTAAATGTTCTCCCATTTTATTTATTATTTTTGTTCTATAATAAATAATATTATTAAATATTAAAAAATTCAAAGATGAAGATTCAGGAATTCAAACTTTTCTAGGATAAAAACTTGTTAATTGTATTATTAATATAGATATTATAAAAATAAATATATGGAAAATTTGTGTAGTATAACTTATATGAAGTAAACCTCCATGTAGCCCTATACCTTTATTTATAACATATAGACTTAATAAGTCTTGTATAATACAATAAATTAAGCTTAAAATAGCTATTCTATTAAAAATAATAGATATATCTCGTCTTAAAGTGACAGCATTAGAAAGTAATATGAATAATATAGATAGAATTATCATAAAAATCTGAGGAGAAATTTGAATTCTCATTTTTAACGCATGAAATTAAAGTTTTAACCTATTAAACTACTCAGATTAACCTATAAAATTTAAAGGGTAAATACTTGGAATCGAACCAAGAACTAATTGAGCCACATACAATCACTCTACCTATTGAGTTATATTTACCTAGGTTATATTAGAGATATTTTATTTTTTATGTTGATATAACTCTAATATCTAATATTAAATTCCAAAAATTCTGAAGGAGTGATTCGAACACTCACAGTAAATATCAAAAATTTATGATCTACCGGTTAATCAACTTCAGATTTTTATTAATTTTACTAGTAAAAAAAGGATTCTTTAATAATATTTTTTAATATATTTTAGATTATATTTATAAAAATTATGTAAATGAACCAATAATTCTAAGAAAATATGATTGGTTTATAGGCGGTAGGACTTGAACCTACACGATATAAATCAACTCGTCCTAAGCGAGCACTGTCTCCCAATTTCAGCACGCCTATTATAAAAAAAGCTAATTATATATAGCTTTTAATATTAAATATAATAATTTATTGTTTTTATAAAGATTAAGACGAAACGGATTGTAATAAAATGAAACGTCTCATAAAGCCTATATTAAAAATAAAAAAGTAAAAGAGTAATATATACATAAACAATTTATTTTGTTTTTAACATATTACTAATATATGTACGAGAGTAAATTAAATTAAGTATTCTAGGTAATATATATTTAGATAATATATATAAAAGAATACCTAAAATTGAAAAACTGAATAATATTTCATTAACAAAATAGAAAGGAACTAATTGTGGCATATTTTAGATTATATAATTTAAACATTAGGATTTGATATTAAGCCTATTCTAAGGCTAAGGGGTTATCCGAGAAACGACTTGAACGTTTATGAATCTCATCAGTATTGTTTAAGAATACCCTGTCTACCTATTCCAGCACTCGGATTTATATACTTATTAAAAATTGTAAGTAAATAAAAAAAAGAATAATCCTTGTTATAATTACATTATATATTTATTTTTTTTTTATTAATGTATTATTAAATATATAATATATAGTATAAATATCATGGAGAAATCAGGAATTGAACCTAAATTTATAACGTGCAAAATTATTGTGTTACCAATTACACCATTACCCCTTATTATATCCCATAAACAACAAAAGTTACGTAATAAACAATATTATTTAAAATAATAGAAGGATATATTCCTAATATTATAGTTAATATAACCATAACAAATAATAATATAAATTCTCTTTTATTTATATCAAATATATTTTCTTCTAAAAATCTTGTTAGAGATCCTCCAAATGATATTCTATTAAACATAAAAATAGTATAAGCAGCAGATAAAATAATAGAAGAACAAGCAAAAAATCCTAATATAGGTAATTTCTCAACTATTCCATATAAAGACATAAATTCTCCTATAAAATTTAAAGTTAAAGGAGCTCCACAATTACCTAAAGCTAATATAAAGAATAATATAGAAAACATAGGCATAACTTGAGTTATTCCTCTATAAAAATATATTAACCTAGTACCTAATCTTTCATATAAAATACCTCCGGCTGCAATAAATAGACCACTTGAAACAAATCCATGAGCAATACCTAATAATATACTACCTTCTATACCTTGTATAGTATTACTAAATGCTCCTATTAAATATACAGCTGCATGACAAACTGAACTATAAGCAATAAGTTCCTTAATATCTGTGGTTCTTAATGTACTAAAACTAGCATATAATATAGTAATTACACCTACAGTATAAATAATAAAAGTAAAATCTATAGTAGCTTTTGGTAATATAGGTAATATTAATCTAAGTATACCATATAAGCTTAATTTTAACACAATAGCTGCTAATATAATACTTCCCCCTAAAGGAGATTCTACATGAGCTTTTAATAATCAATTATTCAAAAATATTGTAGGAGTTTTTACAGCAAATGCTATAAAAATACCTGAAAATATAATTAATTGTAATTTATAATCAAAATCGGCTTTAAATAAACCATCAAAATCCGTAGTCCCCATTATAGAGTACATACTTAATATTGATAATAGTAAAAATAAAGATCCTCATAATGTATATAAGAAAAAATAATAACTTGCTCTTACTTTATATTTAGACCCAAACAAACCTATTAATATAAATAATGGTGGCAATATGCTTTCAAAAAAAATATAGAAAAATAATATATCTAATACTAAAAATACTGCTAATAATAATGTTTCTAATAATAATATTATTATTAAATATGATTTAATATTTTCTTTTATAGAATTTCAGTTAGATAATAAAGCAATAGGTATAATTATAGTTGTAAGTAGTATAAAATATATAGATATTCCATCTATACCTAAATATAAATTAAATAATTTAACATTATAATGTTCCTGTACAAATTGAAATTGATTATTACTAGAATTGAATAAAATGAATATTATAAACGATACTATTAAATTTATAATAGAAGTATTTAAAGCTATATATTGATAATATTTATCATTTTGTACTTTTAGCTCAAAGAAAGTAAAACTAGCTATTAATATTATACCTATTAATGGTATTGTTAGTAATGAATATATTAACATAAATTATTTATCAATTTCTGATTATTAATACATCCCCATAGTGAATAAACCACTCAATTAATTAAAGCTATTATTTTGCCCATGATAAGATTCGAACTTACAATATAAACTTCTTCAGAGTTTCGCTCTGCCAATTGAGCCACACGAGCTAATTGTAAGGCTAAAGTGAGTTGAACACTTATAGTTACTGTCATGAGCAGTACACTTTACCAATTAAGTTATAGCCTCAATGCGGATAAAGGATTTGCACCTTTTTTTTTTGATCATGAGCCAAATATGTTACTATTACATCAACCCGCGAACTTAGACTAGACAGGGATCGAACCTGTGATTATAACTTTGAAAGGGTTACGTCGTACCACTTGACTACTAATCCTTAAAGCCCAATGTAAGTATCGCACTTACTTCTATTGATTACAAAACAATTGCATTTCTTTTATGCTAATTAGGCAAAATTGATGTATGATATATATATATATTTAGTTGTATAAAAATTAGTACTTTATACCTAAAAATTTCATAATTCTTACAGATAAAGCCTATTATTTTCGTAATGTTATATAACGTTTATTTAAGAAATATCTTAAGGTAAGCTTCATGCCTATATGCTTTCAGCATTTATCTTTAACTAACTTAGCTTTCCTGCCGTGCTTATAGTATATATTAATTAAGTAAAATTAATACTTTATTACTTTAAACAACAGGTAAACCATAGGTTAATAATATCAATTCGACGATTTTAAGCGTCAAATGTTAACTGTTCCTTTCGTACAAATATTATTCCTTATTATATTCTAATTTCCTTTAGAAGATAGAAACCATACTGTCTCACGACGTATTTAACCCAGCTCATGTAACTTTTTAAACGACGAACAGTCGTACCCTACATAGTTGTTGCATCCACGAGGATAAGTTAAGCCGACATCGAGGTGCCAAACCGCGCACTCATTTTGTACACTCTTGCGCAAATTAGCCTGTTCTACATGTTATCATAAAATTTTATTTCCATTTTTTACAAAATGGTTCAGACTATGTCTTCATCTTTATTTTTTATACTTACATTAAATTACTTAAGAAAAATTATTTACCACTAATTCACCCTTTTACTGCAAAGGCTCCTATACGACGTTTATCATTTGATATTGAATATAGAACATTAGTTTTTGAATTTCCTCTAAACATTACAGTTGGTAATTTATTATAAGAAGAATATTTATTTTTTAATCCTCCCTTTCATAATAATTTATATATAGATCTATCAGCTCTATACCGTTTAGTTAATCTTCCTTTTATTTCTAATCTTATACCGCTTATATATTTATAATTTATATTATTAAAAATTATTTTTAATAAGTTATTATAATTATTTATATAATTTTTGTTTTTAAACAAAGAATTAGAATAATAAATATTTGTTAATAATTTGTTTAAATTTATATCTTTTAATACAGAAATTAAGCTTAAATCTTTAAATCTGTTATTTATTAAATTTCAATCTTTTTTTTTTGGTATTACATATTTCTCTGATTTATCTATAATAGAAATTTTATTTCTATTAAGGATATTAGTCATACTTCTTATTACATTAAATTTATTTTTCTTTAGTTTTAAAGATAAAGATTTAGTAAAAAATTCAGGATTGTAAGTATGATATTTAATATTAATAATATTAAATTCTAATTTTACTTTTAATATTCTTGATAATATTTTTTTTAATTTTAATATAAAAGAGCTATTATTATTTAATTTTGTAAAATTTATTATATTTAATTGATTATATTTTCAAACTGTTTCTAAATAATTAGAATATTCTTCTCTTATTTCTTTAAGTCTTAATTTTATCATATCTAAATAAAATAATTCTAAATTTTTATTATAAGTTTGTAAGTTAAATTTAATAATATCGTTTAAATTATTAAATTGAATTTTATTTATATTATTATTTGAATATTTAGATTGAATACGTTTAATAAAATTAGGTCTAATAAATTGTTTCATGATAGAAAAAGGTCATTGTTTTACTAATATACTTTTTTTTATAAAACGATATTTTATTTTACTATAAGATTTTTTTCTTCAATTTCAATAAACTTTTCCTGGTATAAACATACGTATTCATTTTTCAACTTCTTCTTTTTTTATTATTATATAATTTAAATATTCTTCATATTTTTTAAATACAGAATTTAAATTATTCATGGTATGTATAGTAATTATTCCTATAGAATTTGTATATTTTATTTCTGCTTTACTAATATATATATTTTTTATAAAACGATTTCTTCTTTTAGTTGAAATTTTTTTTACTTTTAAATTAGTATACATCAAATTAATGTAAGTTTTTATTAATTTATTAATAATAATATTAATAAATGGGTATTTTTTACTAGTATTTTTATTATAAAAATATAATGTGTTTTTTCATTCTTTAAAAAAAGGAGGTAAATATTTAGTTTTACCTTCGTCATTACTTGATTTTAATGTAGATAAAAGTTTAAATTTATTGTTTAAACTTTTTTCAAATAAATTAAAATAATTTTTCATAATTAACTAATAATAAATTTAAATTTTATAAAAAAGAAGTATATAAATAAAGATGTTGGGTGTTAATAAGGATTATTGATAGCATTTCTCACCTTATAGTCGTTGAACGGTTTTGTTTTTATAATATGCTAAAACAAATTTCGCTTCAAATTTTCTTACAAAAGAAATCCTTGAAATTTACCCAATAAATACTTAATATTATTATAATATTAAGAGGACAAACATCCCTAGCGTAGCTTTTCCAATAATCCAGGATCTTTCCTTATTGCATCCTGTGATCTTATGCCCTGCTTACGCAACTGTAAGATTTGTTGTTAATCAAACAGTAAGGCAAGATTTAGCCGTTAAGCTTTATAAGTATTTCATTTCTATTTTTTTAATAAATAAAAAATATTAGAATTATTCATAATATTCTTTTTATACTTCTAGTTTCAGTCTAGCTTAATACTTACCTTGTCTTATTTATACATAATTACGATGTATAATTAATTATATAAGATAATATATAATATTATTATATAAAAAAACAAACATTTTTATGTTAATATTTTAATAGATACACCCATTTACTCTTTATGGGGTCTGTGCCCCACATAAACTGTCTCTTAATCATTTTCAAAATATAATATTAATATTAATATTATATACTTAATTCAAATAATTAAAAAAATAAAGGATTTCCATTTGAATTTTACAAATATACCTTATAATTAATAATTTTTAAATTAGATAATTAATAACAGTAAAGCTGCATAGGGTCTTCTCGTCTATCTAAAGGTAAACTGTATCTGCACAGTTATTCCAATTTCACTGAGCCAATTATAGAGACAGCTGTTGTATCGTTACATCATTCATGCAAGACCGCATTTAACGGCCAAGGCATTTCGCTACCTTAGGACCCTCACGTTAAGGCCGCCATTAACCGGGGTTTCTGTCAAAATTAAATTTACTAAATTCAATTTAATTTATCTTATAGTATCCCGACATTGGGCAGACATCACACTCAATACTTAGATTTATTATCTTTTGCAGAGTGCTTTGTTTTAATTAAACAGTCGTACAACACTATTTTATGATTCTTCCTTTTTTTTGTTAAAAAAATGAGACCTCTTTATTCCGAAGTTACAGTAGTTAATTTGCCGAGTTCCTTTATAATTGTTAGCTCATTATACGCCTTCGTATACTCAACTAGCTTACTTGATTCAGTTTCTAGGAACGGTTATTATAAATTATTACTATTTTTTCCTGTACATTTATTACTATTAAATGTAGTTATTTAGTAAAAAGTTTTTCTCATCATTTAAACTTTTAAGTTTTAAACTTAGAGGCCGTTACTTATTTTTATCCATAAGCTTAAGGCGGAGAGGAAAATTTTCCTCTTCTTATTCGTTACTCATGTCACCATTCTCACTTGAGTTATATTAATTATCTTATTTAAAATAAATAAGTTCAAATATTTACTCAATGTTCTACTACCCCTTAATTATATAAAAATAATTTAAGGACAAGGTGTCGGTATATAGTTTAGATCCGTTAAATTTTCGATACTTTTAAAATTTAACAAGTGCTCTGTTACGAGATCTTTAAATTATGGCTGCATCTAGGCCCATCTCCTTGTCGACTTTAATAAAAACTTTCTTAATTTCACTTAACTAATAATTTTGGAACCTTAACTCTTGTTCTGGGCTGTTTCCCTTTTGACATACAACCTTATCATTCTATGTCTGATAATTTAAGATTCATTTATACCATTTCGAGTCTACATACTCACCGATAAAATCTTCACGATTCCCCGATATATACAATATATAATGCATTTTATTATAATATATTACAATAAAATTATTTACATTTTGCCTGAGATTAAATTCTGTACCTGTTTTTATGTTACTTAAATTGCCTACTGTTATAGGTTTCGTAGAAAACCAGCTATACTAGTCTGTATTGTCTTTCACTTACTTACCACAATTCATCGGGTATCTTTGCAACGATATTCCGTTCGGACCTTTATAATCCTGATTATGGTAAAATCACTAGTCTTCGGGTCTAACTTTAGACACTTTTCCTTAATTTAAGTTTGGGTTATCTACGTTTATACTTGCATCTAATGTTAACTTGGTGACCCATTATGCGAAAGGTACGTTCGTATTTTTAATTATTTATTTGAACTGCTTATAAAATTACTATTAAATATCATCTTCCCTCATGGTACTTTGCGCTATCGCTTATATATAGTATTTAGCCTTTGAGGAAGGTTCCCCATATAATTCAAACAATATATACTCGTTTTACTTTTTTAGGCTTCTTTGCTTTCATTCCCATTACTTACAAAATCTCTTTTGATTTATTTTCCTAAAACTAATTAGATGTTTCAATTCGTTTCGTTTTATTATTTAATTTCTTTTAGAGTTTATACTTATGTAAAAAAATATAAATAATTTTTACTCTTCTATATATAGCTTAGATATTTGTAATAATCTCTTTATATACTTATAAATATACTGTGTATATCTAATACATCTCCTATTATTCTCGGGTTACTATGATTCGAACATAGAATCTCCTCTTCCCAAAAGAGGTATCTTACCAATCTGACTCTAACCCGATAACTTAAAATAATTCTATATCAGCCATTAAAATATTGAAATTATATATTATACTAGGTATTAGTATAATAAATGCAAAAACAATAGGTAATAATATTGTTCAGCAATATGACATCAATTGATCAAAACGTATTCTAGGAAAAGAAGCTCTAACTCAGATAAAAATAAATACCATTATAGAGCTTTTTATACCTAAACTTAAAGAATAAAATATAGGAGAATTTATTATAATATTATATATATTACTATTTGTTACATATAAAGTACTTCAATTTATATTTAAATTAGTAAAAAATATAGGATCAAATCCTATTAAATACCCTCCTATAAATAAAGCACTACTTAATATACACATTAATAATATACTTCCATATTCTGCTAGGAAAAAAAATACAAATATAACTGCCGCATGTTCGGTCATAAATCCACTAACTAATTCTGATTCAGCCTCAGCTAAATCGAACGGTGCTCTATTTGTTTCTGCTACTGATCCTATGAAAAATATTAAGAATATAGGAGCTAGAGGAATTAAAAAAAATATTATTTTTTGATATTGAATATTAATATTTATATTTAAACTATTAGTTATCATTATTATTAATAATATAGCTGAACTTAAAACTAATTCATAACTTATTAATTGTGCTGTACTTCTAATAGAACCTAAAAATGCATATTTACTATTAGCACTTCATCCTGCAAGAAGAATACCGTAAGTAGCTAAAGATGATACAGCTAACATATATAATATACCTAAATTCATATCACTAATAGATAAACCAGGCCCATATGGTATTACTGCGTACCCTAATAATGAAAAAGCTAAAGTTATTACAGGACCTAAGAAAAATAAAATTAAATTAGCTTGAGTAGGAGCTACATATTCTTTTAGTATTAATTTTAGAGCATCTGCAAATGCTTGTAATAATCCATAATAACCTACAGCATTAGGACCTAATCTTCTTTGCATACTTGCCATAGTTTTTCTTTCAGCTACAGTTAAGTATGCTACAGCTAATAATGCAGGCAAAATTATAATAATTACTTCTAGAATAGAAATTAATGTAGATCTGTATACCATATTTTATATTTATATTGTTAATACTATTTATAAATATTTCATTTAATGAAAAAATATTCTATAAAATAATATTTGTATTTATATTTTTATCTAAATTAATAGTTTTTTGTTTAAATTTATATTTTTATCTTATTTTAGATTTGAACTAAAATCTTGGCATTAGAAGTGCCTTGCTCTACCCTTAAGCTAATAAGATTTAACTCTAAGCTATAATATTTATTAGATACTACTTTGTAAAGGTAAACTTACAAATGCATGAGGTTTAGGTGGACTAGATAATCCTCATTCTAAACTACTATATCATCTGTTTAAATTAGCTTGTAAAGTATCAGTATAAAAACCTGGAGTTAATCAAGGATTTCTATTTGATACTTTATTATCTATTAATTGTTTATAAACAATATATAAAAATAATCAAGCCGCTATAACACTCACAATTGATCCAAAACTACTTATTAAATTTCAGCCTGCAAAAGCATCAGGATAATCTCCTATTCTACGAGGCATACCTTGTAAACCTAAGAAATGTTGAGGGAAGAAAGTAAGATTAACACCTAAAAATAAAATTCAAAATTGAATTTTAGATAAAGTAAGATTATAATTTAAACCTAGTATTTTAGGTGTTCAGAAATATCATCCACTAAACATAGCAAATACCGCACCCATACTTAAAACATAATGGAAATGAGCTACTACATAATATGTATCATGGAAAGCTATATCAAGAGAAGCATTCGCTAAAACTACTCCACTTAAACCTCCTATAGTAAACATAAATACAAAACCTAAGGCAAATAACATAGAAGGTGTTAATTTTATAGAACCTCCATAACATGTAGCTAATCAAGAAAATATTTTTATTCCAGTAGGAACAGCAATAATTAAAGTAGCTGCAGTAAAATAAGCTCTAGTATCTACATCTAATCCTACTGTATACATATGATGAGATCAAACTATAAATCCTAATATACCTATAGACATCATAGCGTATACCATTCCAATATAACCAAAAACATTTTTATTAGAATTAGCTGAAATTGTAGTACTTATTATACCAAAAGCTGGTATAATTAATATATAAACTTCAGGGTGTCCAAAAAATCAGAATAAATGTTGAAATAAAATAGGATCACCTCCACCTGCTGGTTCAAAGAATGAAGTATTAAAATTTCTATCTGTAAGTACCATAGTTATTCCTCCTGCTAAAACAGGTAAAGAAAGTAATAATAAAATCGCAGTTATAACTACAGCTCATCCAAATAATGCTAATTTATGTAATTTTATACCTGGAGTTCTCATGTTTGCTATAGTAGTTATAAAATTAACAGCTCCTAATAAACTACTAACTCCTGATAAATGTAGAGCAAATATAGCTAAATCTACACTAGGTCCACTATGACTTTGTACTCCAGCTAAAGGAGGATAAAGAGTTCAACCTGTTCCTGCTCCACCTTCTATACAAGCAGAAAATACTAATAAAAGTAAACTTGGAGGCAATAATCAAAAACTAATATTATTTAATCTAGGAAAGGCCATATCAGGTCCACCTACCATCAAAGGTAATAGAAAATTACCAAATCCTCCTATTAATGCAGGCATAACCATAAAAAATATCATTAATAAAGCATGAGCTGTTATAACACTATTATATAATTGATTATCACTAATATATTGAACACCAGGTCCACTTAATTCCATTCTAATTAAAACAGAAAAAGCTGTACCTAATAATCCAGAAAAAATAGCAAAAATTAAATATAAAGTTCCGATATCTTTAGCATTAGTGGATAAAAATCATCTTTCTAATTTAAGACTAATATATGAAGATGTTAAGGGTTTATTATTATTTAATTCCTTATATATATCCATTTTTTTATTTATTATTTAATAAGTCATCTCTTTTTTTATATGTATACATATAAAAATCCTTTTTATTGTAATTTAGTATTAAAATTTTAATACTAATAGATAATAGTTTTACGCAAAATTGCGGGCTCTTTATGATAAGTCCTATTATCAATTTTTAAATACTCCGTCTTAAAAATTTAATATTAAAAATAATTAATTTTTTACTGTTTTGTTAATATTTAAAAACATTAATATATTTTCTATTAAAGATAAAACAGGATAGATTATAATAAAATAACTAAAATATAAAATTGTACTAATTTGTCCTAATTCGATATAAGGGCTTTCTACATGTTTAGCTCCTAATTGACCAAGCATTAAGAAATCTACAATAAATACATAGAAAGCTATTTTGCTTATAGGTCTAAATTGTAATCCTTTTGTTTTACCTAAATCTACTATAGGTAATACTAATATTATTAGTAATGCACTAAACATTGCTATAACTCCTAATAATTTGTTAGGTATAGATCTTAATATAGCATAAAAAGGTAAAAGATATCATTCTGGTACAATCGCAGCAGGAGTTTGCATAGGATTAGCCATAATATAATTTTCACTATCTCCTAGTAAATTAGGGCTGAAAAAAACGAATAAACTTAACCCTAAAATAAATATAAAGATTGTAACTAAATCTTTAAATAAAAAATAAGGAGCAAAAGGTATTCTGTCATAATTTCCTGATATACCTAAAGGATTACTAGATCCAGATGTATCGTGTAAAGCTATTAAATGCATTAAAACTAATGCAACTAAAACAAAAGGAAGAACAAAATGTAATGAAAAGAATCTATTTAAAGTTGCATTATTAACTGAAAAACCTCCTCAAATAAATTCTACTATATCTTGACCTATTCAAGGTATAGCACTAATAAGGTTGGTAATAACTGTAGCTCCTCATAAACTCATTTGACCATAAGGAAGTACATAACCTAAAAATCCTATAGCCATCATAGCTATTAATATAATTGTACCTACTGCTCATACTAAAGTTCTTGGTGCTCTATATGAACCATAGTATATACCTCTACCTACGTGTAAATATAATAAGAAAAAAAAAGCTGAAGCAGTATTACTATGTAAATAACGTATTAATCAACCATTATTTACATCACGCATTATGTGTTCAACCGAATTAAATGCTTCAGCTATACTAGGATTATAATGCATAGCTAATGTTACTCCAGTTATAATTTGTATAACTAAACAAGTTAACAGTAAAGAACCAAAATTTCATAAATAATTTATATTAGTAGGTTGAGGAGAATCTATTAAATATGAATTAACTAATCTTAAAAAGGGATGATTTTTAAATATTCTCATAATTTGTTAATAATCTATATAAAAAAGGATTTAATATATACGTTAAAAAATAATATTTAATTATTTTTAGTAAATATTTGTACCTATACTCATTTCGTTTGAATTATAAAATGTGCGCTATCTATTTAAGGATTTTCACCCTATGTTTGTTTATTTTATTTATTATTAATTATAAATAATCCTATTATTAATAATATTTGAGAAATGTTAATTATACCACTTATATTGAAAATTATACTATAAACAATAAATCCTATTGATATATATAGTGCATAATCTGTTATTATACTAGTATTTAAACTATTAATATTTTTACTTAATTTAACTAATCCTTTTTCTAATCCAAAAGGACCTATATATTCTATACTTCCCTTATCTAAAATCGTGGTTGTTTGACCTCCTAATTCTAATACAAGGTTAACTATAAATTTATTGTAAAAAAATTCAACTAAGAATCTTTGATTAAAAAAACCATAAATATTTTTACCTAATATAGATAATTTAAAGGAATTAACTATATTAGCAAGATATTCAAAATAAATTATACTTAAAATACTAAAAGTAATTGTGAATATTAAAGGTAATAATTTGAAAAGAGTAGGTACAGCAAATTCTGTATCTATTAATATTTCATGAGAAGGATGTATATATACACTATTATCTATAAAGAATCCTGAACCTATACCAATAAAAATATCTTTAGTTATATAACCAAAATATATAGAAAAAAGTGCTAATATAATTAAAGGTAGACTCATAAATATATTTCCTTCATGTGCTTGTTTATAATAAAAAGGTGATCCATTAGGATTGGCTAAAAAAGTTAAATATATAATTTTGACAGAATATAATGTAGTGAATATTGCACCTATAGTTGCTATAAAATAAACAGCAATACTACTAAAATAATATTGTCCATATGCAGATTCTAAAATAAAATCTTTACTAAAAAAACCTGTCATAAAAGGAAAGGCTACTAAACTAAGACTAGCTATTAAAATAACAGAATAAGTTAAAGGTAGATATTTAATTAATCCTCCATATTTTCTCAAATCTTGATTATCTCCTACAGCATGTATAACAGCTCCAGCTCCTAAAAATAAAAGCCCTTTATAAAAGGCATGGTTAACTAAATGAAATAAAGCTATATTATACGAAGATAATCCTATAGAGATTACCATCATTCCTAATTGACTCATTGTAGAGTATGCTATTATTTTCTTAATATCTTGTTGGAACAAACCTATTAATGAACTAAATACAGTAGTTATAGCACCTAATCATAGGCACAGTAATAATACTGTAGAACTATATTCAATTAATGGAGAAGAACGAATTAATAAATATACTCCAGCTGTAACCATAGTAGCTGCGTGAATTAAAGCAGAAACAGGTGTAGGTCCTTCCATAGCCATAGGTAATCATACATGAAGACCTATTTGAGAACTTTTAGCCATAGCTCCTATTAATAAGCATATACCTATAATGGTTATAATATTTTCATTAATATAAGGAGCTAATGAGAAGGTTACTGTATAATCTAAATTACCTAATGTTCATAAAATACTAAACATACCTATAGTTAAAAGACAATCTCCTACTCTATTAGTAAGAAATGCAGACATAGAACTTTGATTAGCTGCTATTCTTGTATATCAAAAACTAACTAAAAGGTAAGAACATACTCCTACTCCTTCTCATCCTACAAACATTAATAAATAATTATTACCGGTTACAAGTATTATCATCATAAAAGTAAATAAACTTAAATAACTAAAAAATCTTTGGTTATGAGGATCTCCTGCCATATAACCTATTGAATACACATGAACTAAAGAGCTTATAATTAATACTGGGATTAACATAGATATAGTAAGACTATCAAATTGAAAACTCCACATAATATTAAAATGCTCACTATTTAATCAATTAAATAAAGAAATTGACACTGAATTATTGTTAAATCCTACATCAAAGAAAGCTAAAATTGCAAAAATTGTTGTTATAATTATACTTAAACAAGTTAAAATTCTAGCTCCTTGTACTCCAACTTTTCTACCAAAAAAGCCAGAAACTATTGATCCTAATAATGGTAATATAATAATAGTTAAATACATTATTTATATTCTATAGCTATACTTCCTCTTAATCTATAAAATGCTACAAGAATACCTAATCCTATTGCAGATTCAGCTCCAGCTATAACTATAATATAAATTGCATATGTTTGTCCTATTATATCATCTATATTAACAGAACTTATTAATATTAGGAAAGTTATAGATAATAGCATTATTTCAATTGAAATAAGCATTAATATTATATTTTTTCTATTTAATACAAACCCTAAGATTCCTATTGCAAAAAGTATTAAGGTTAAATTCATATTATGTTATATTATATTTATTTATATATTTAATCATTCTATAAATAAGATATAAGAGATTCGAACTCCTAACACAATGTCCGTAGCATTGTACTTTACCTATTAAGTATTAATATCCTTACATTCTATTGAGAAACTAATAATCATTCTACAAAATGTTCTATACTAACTGATTCTATAACAATAGGCATAGATGAGTGTAAAATTCCACATATTTCTGAACATTGTCCATAAAATACTCCTTCTCTGTTTATATAGGCTGATATTTGGTTCAATCTACCTGGATAAGCATCACATTTTAAACCTAAAGAAGGGCAAGCAAAAGAATGTATAACGTCTCCTGAAGTTAATATAAATCTTATATGTGTATCTTCAGGTACTATTACTCTATTGTCAACTTCTAACATTCTTAAAGTACCTTCTTCTAAATCAGATTCAGGTACAATATATGAATCAAATTCTACAAATTCTTCTTCTGCATTTATGAAGTCAGGATATTGATAGCTTCAATATCATTGATGACCCTCTGCTAGTATTGACATAGATGGGTCACTCACTTCATCCATTAAATATAATAATTTAAAAGATGGAAATGCGATTAAAATTAATACTATAGCAGGAGTAATAGTTCATATTAATTCAATTAAAGTACCGTGATTTAAATATTTATGTGAAATAGGAGATTTATTATGAACATAATTATACATTATAGAAAATAATATTCATCCTACACCAAATAGTATTATTACAAGATAATACATTATAATATCATGTAATTCTACTAATCCTTCCATTTGTGGAGTTGCACTGTCTTGAAAATATATTCCTCATGCATGTGGAGCGTCAAAATTAATGTGTAATTTTGATAGAAAAAAAGTATACATTTAAAATAAAAAGAAAAGAAATTCATACAATTTACGATTAATTTATATAAAAATTTTTATTTGTTTATAATCATAAACAATTTAAAGTTAAAAATCATTATGGAGGAATTGAACCCCTTCTTTAAGATTTGCAATCAAAAGGTATACCATATACGTCATAATGTTATGTAATACATAATAAAAAAATTATGCAACATATAATAATAAGAAAGCCATCATAAGAGCAAATAATCCTGTAGCTTCTGAGAAAGCAAATCCTAAAATAGCATAAGCAAATAATTGTCCTCTTAATGAAGGATTTCTAGCTACACCTAAAATTAATGCACCGAAAACAATACCAATTCCTACTCCAGCTCCTATTAAACCTGTAGTAGCTAAACCTGTTCCTATTATTTTTGCAACTTGTATCATAAAATTCTTTTTTGTTAATTATCCTATAAGTATTAATCTTAGTAATTTTTTATTATCATAATCAAAGTAAATAAAAACAAAATCCATATATTTTATTTTTTAATATACATCTTTTTATTTTCTTTAATTTTTAAGAATTAAAAATCAATTTATTTAAGATATATTTTCTTTTGTATAAAAAGAATAAAATAAGAAATAAGAGATTTGAACTCTCAACCCTTTGTGTGTAAAACAAATACTCTACCCTTGAGCTAATTTCTTTGGCAAATACTAAATTATTTTGGATTTATAGTAATGACTATGGCTCCTACCATTGCTAATAATAAAATAAAACTTGTTATTATTAATCATATATTATGACTAGTATATAATATACTTCCTATAGTAGATATATGGTTAAACTCTAAAATATTATTATCTCAATTATTACTTAAGCTAAAGGCTATGTCATTATTATTATTCATAGAAATTAATTTATTTTCATACAAATAATTATTTGAAATATTATCATTATTATTAATACTAGATAAATTATAAGGTAATATTATAAAAATAGTATAAATTAAAGATATTATCATAATAATAGCTAGAGGAATACTATTCATGGTATTATCTTGTAATTCACTTAATCTTATATTAATAAGCATTAATATAAATAAAAATAAAATAGAAACAGCTCCTATATAAACTATTAAATATGATAGTCCTATGAAATTTAATCCAATTAAATTAAGATAAATTGCAACATTAGCAAATAAACCTATTAAAAATAACACAGATACTATCGGATTTTTACTATTAAGAACAAAAATTCCAGATAAAATAGCTAAAATAGATACTATATCCAAAATATTATTTAGATAACCATTGATATAAACTTCATTTAATATAAGTAATGTTTTCATAATAAGTTTTTAATAAACCTCTTTAATAAAGGAAAAATCTACTTAGTTTATAAAGTAAATTACCTTATTATAGGCATAGGATTTGCAGGATTTGAACCTACAGTTTGATGATTAAAAGTCATGTGTATTACCATTATACTAAAATCCCTATATATCAAAAGTATCAGGATTCGAACCAAAAACCAAGAGGTTGAAGCTCTTTATTTTACCAATTAAACTATACTTTTTATATTATTTAATTTAAGAATTATATTTTTTAGTTTATATAATATATATTATATTAATAATGTATTCTTCGGAAGAGAGACGAATCGAACGTCTAGATCTTAAAGATACCATTTAGCAAATGGCTTGTCTTACCCATGACAACTATTCCTATAATATAAAACCAATTCTATTTGATTTTTCAACCGAAAAGTAACCAACTTAAGTCTTATAAAAGTACTTTAAAATTTTTTATATTTTCATTCATTTTCTCTAAGATCCTCAATAGTATATAGATACATATAAGAAAAGTCAAACTACATCTACAAAATGTCAATATAATATTCCGGCTTCAAGACCTAAATGGTGGTTATCTGTAAGATGATAAGCATATATTCTTCATAAAGCTACACTTAAAAATATAGTACCAATTATAACATGAAGTCCATGAAATCCTGTACCAAAAAAGAAACAGGTACCAAAAGCTCCATCACTAAGAGTGAAAGATGATACATTATATTCTATTCCTTGAAAAATAGTAAAAATTACAGCTAAAATTACAGTAAAGATAGAACCATCTATAGCTCCTTTTCTTTTACCTTGAATTAAAGAATGGTGAGCATATGTTATAGTAGCTCCACTAGATAATAATATTACTGTATTAAGTAAAGGTAATTCAAAAGGATTTACAGGTTCTATACCCATAGGTGGTCATTGGCCTCCTAATTCTACTGTAGGTGTTAAAGCACTATGAAAAAATGCTCAGAATATAGCCATAAAAAATAAAGCTTCAGATACTATAAATAAAATTACACCTAAATTAATTCCTTTTTGTACAGCAAGAGTATGATTACCTAAAAAAGTTCCTTCTGTTATTATATCTCTGAATCATAATGACATTGATATTATTACTAAAAAAAGTGCTATATATAAAGATATATAACTATTTGTAAAATTATGCATAGATAATGCTGCACTACAAGTCAAAGCTAATAAACTTCCACTAGTATAAAAAGGTCAAGGTGAAGGAGAAACTAAATGGAAAGGATGGTCTTGATAATGACTTCTAATTAAATAGTTCATAGCTAATATATATTTATTCATAACAGTTAAATTAAATTTTTATTTTTTAAACAAATATAATAATTAGCCTTTAAGATGAATCGAACATCTATATTAATATTAACAGTATTGCGCTTTACCTTTAAGCTATAAAGGCTTAAAAAATATATAAATTTCGAATCAAACTGGGTTCGAACCAGCATCTAGTTCTATGACAAAGAACTCCTTTAGCCAATTAAGTTATTGATTCTTATTTAATATTTATGTTTAAACCAAAATATATTAGATTAAATCATTAATTAATAATAAATATGTTATATTTTAAATTACAATCAATCGGACTCGAACCGATAATTTTCGTGTGGAAGACGATAAGTATACCATTTACTTATGATTGTTTAATAAAAAATTTCAATTTAATTCTTTTTTACAGAAAGTGCCCGATTCGAACGGACGAAAAGTTTCCTTTTAATTGTACTCAAGACAATCGCTTTAGACCGCTCAGCCAACTTTCTTTAGAAAAAGAGAGATTTTTTAAATACAATTAATTTAAATTAATTTATTTTATATAGAATCCTCGTTTTTCCTTGTATATTATTCTTATTGTTAAATTAATTTTTTACATAAATATGTTAGTTTAAACCGGTTAAATTGAAAATTTTTTTATGATTTAGGAAGAAAAGGAATTGAACCTTCGATAACTAATAAGTTATTAGATTTACAGTCTAACCCGTCAAACCAACAAACGGAACCTTCCTTTTATAAAAAATTTTGCAGTCTTAACCCTTCAATAGATTTGTTTTTTAATATTGTAATACCCGACAGGCAAAAATAATAGCAAAAGATGAGTAGAACGTCTAGGTTTAAACCTAATAGCTTTTTTTTTAAGCCTTATCAAAAACCTTTCCTAAATCAATTATAGTTATTTTATTCTAAAAATTCTTGACTTAAAGATAAAAATATAGGTAAGAGATAAAGGATTCGAACCTTTAAATATTTATAAATTAACAAAAATATTATTGTCCATTTCTCTTTTTTGTTAAGACTAATAAATCCCGGGCTACTTCCACAACCCGAACTGTATTTCGACTTAACACCAATTAGAGCCGTGCATACGAAGAATATTATTAAAATCTTTAATATAATTATTAGAAGTTTTTATAATAATAAAGCAAACTTATTGCAACGTTCTCCTTTCAGCGTGTGACGAGTGATTAGTACCAATCCGAAGTGTGATTCACCGTGCCATGGTGATACACGATTACTAGCAATTACTTATTCATATAGTCGAATTTCAGACTACAATCCTTATTTTATTTTATCCTATTTTATAAGATTAGCTTAAATTTACATTTTTGCATCTTTTTGTATAGGTATATGCAGCACGTCTATAGCCCATAATATCAGGGCCATGATGACTTGTCTTTGTCCCTTCTTTCTATCGTTCATCTACTAACTACTTAATAGGGATGCTTTAATATAAAATTTATAAGTAAAGCTGGGGATTACGCTGATTTCGTGGCGGTTACCACAGTTTCACAGCATCAACTGAAAACAGCCGTGCAACACCTGTGCTAAATATTATAGCTGGCAAATCTTTATTTTTTCAATAAATATTCAAATTATGGTAAGGTTTTTCGTGGGTCATCGAATTAAACAACATACTTCACTGCTGAGGTCAGAAACGGCCTAGTGATTTCAGTTCCTGTGTTGCCACATTACTCTTGAGGTGGAATGTTTACACTTTCATTTATAGACCAAGAATTCTTAATCTATGACATTCATAATTTACTGCTAAGACTACTAGGGTCTCTAATCCTATTCGTTACCTTAGCCTTCGTCCTTTAACGTCAGTTTTTACATAAAAGACTGCTTTCGCCTTTACCAGTCCTTTAGGTATAATAGAATATCGACTCTTAACTCCTAAAGTACTGTCTTCTTGTATAAAACTCTAGTCAATTATTACTTTATATATTATAGATATTTTGACCGTCTAAGTACCCTTTAAACCTATTTAATATGAATAACACTAGTCTCATATGTATTACCGCGACAGCTGGCACATATTTAGTCAAGACTTATATACATATCGTCATAATCAATATGTATTTAGAATTTTATTGATTGATTTAATCATATTTCTTTCATTCAAGTTGCCAGTTCGGCCGTTAGGCCATTGACCAATATTCCTCACTGCTGTACTTATTTGCATTGGGGTTTTTTCAGACCCAATGTGGTCGATCAGCCTCTCAGCTTCGACTACGAAAATAGAAGGCTAGTTAAACCATTACCTTAACTACTACCTATTTCGAAAATATTTATTTTCTTCTTAAAGCGGATATAATTATCCTTTTATCTATAAGGTATTTAACCTTACTTTAAGGTTAGATGTAATATTTCTATTATTTTTAAATATTATTACTCACCTGTACACCACATTTAATTTAATAAATTATTAAATTAAACGTTAGATTAGCATGTGTCAAGCACTTGAATAGCGTTCAATCAGAGCCATCACCAAACTCATTTTTTTTTAAAGATGTATCGTGTACATCCCCTATAATTCTCGGTATTTTAAATAAAATAGAATAAATCCAAGCTATATTCTGTTAATAATATAATGACTAAAATAAAAATTTATATATAGATTAATATTTCTTTAAATATTAAATTTAAATTACAAACTATTTTTAAATATTTATATTATTTTCTTTAAATTAACTTTTCTGTTAAGAATATAAATATTATATATATATATAATATAATAACTTTTCATGTTATATTAACATTTATTACTATTTATTACAATAATTTTATTAATTAATGTAGATTTAATCCATCTTTTATATATGAAGAAGTTAATACTACAAACACTTGAGCTTGTATAAATGCTATACCTATTTCTAATCCTGAAAATGCTATAATAAAAGCTAAAGGTATTAATCCTAAAAAGAAAAATATTATACCTGAAGTCATAATATTATAAGTAAAACCAGCTAAAATATTTAATAGCATATGCCCTGACATTATATTTGCTCCTAATCTTAATCCTAATGATACATTACGAGATAAATAAGAAATAAATTCTATTAAAACTAATAAAGGTAATAGAGCTAAAGGACATCCTGCTGGAACTAATAAAGAGAAAAATTTTAATCCATGTTTTTGAAATCCTAATATAGTAGCTCCTAATACTATAGTAAAACTTAGTCAGAATGTTAATACAAAATGGCTAGTTGAAGCAAAACTATAAGGAATCATACCTATCAAATTATTAACTAGTATAAATACAAATAAAGTATAAATAAAAGGAAAATATAATTGACCTTTTTTTGAGTCTATTTGATTTATCACTATATTATGTATAGTAGCATATAAGCTTTCTTTTCCTATAGATCAATTATTTGATACTAATTTATTATTATTTGTAGAAGATATACTTAATATTAATATAAATAAACTTCCAATAGTTAAATATAACCCTATATTTGTTAAACTTATATTAATATTATTTAATATATTTAAATGGAATAAATCCGTAATTTCAAATTGAGTTAATGGACTACTAGATAAAATATAAAAATTTTCATGTTTCATTTTACTAAAAAAATATAAATGAATGAGATTTCAGATTATATATACATATTATAAATATATTAATATTTATATTGCATTTAATTCTTCCAAGACTTGAACTTGAATATCATTCTTATCAAAAATGCACTTTACCACTTAAGTTAAAGAATTTTATATAATTATATTTATTAATCAGAATAATGACTTAAAGATTGTCTACTATCAATTTTTAAAGCTTTTTTTCCTAATTCAAAAACAAATCCAGCTGTTATAATAAGTATAAATATTATTGCAAAAGATAATCCATAAATATTATTAATATACATACTAACACCTAGAGGATATATTAGTAATATTTCTAAATCTAATAATAAATAAACTAAAGCAAAAATAAAAAATTTTATACCAAATTGGCTTCTATTTTGTCCTAAAAAACTATGAAACCCACATTCAAATATACTATATTTTTCTTGGTAAGGGTTATGAGGAGCAAACATAAAATTAATTATTAAAAAAACTAATGTTAATATTGATACAAAAATAAAAAAAAATGTCATAGCACTCATTTAGTAATTAAATAATATTTGTACCAATATGGTACTCATGCTTAATCATTCTTTATTTAAAAATATAAATAATAAAATTGTTAATGTAATAATAGATATAGGTAAAGCCATTGAACTAGATATTGTAATGTTTTTATAATCAAAATATATTGTTTTGATTAATTTATTTTGATTGTTATATATATTACCTTTTATTTTTATATTTTTAAGGAGAGGATTTAATTTATAATCAGATTTATTAAAAAATATCTCTTTAATTATATTTAAATAATATACTCCTCCTACTACACTAGTTAATATAGCTATTATAGATAAAAATATCATTCCTTTATCTAAAGCAGCACTAAGTACCATTTGTTTACCAAAAAAT
>Ga0247756_1000017_pt1 | contig 22403 bp, 19 predicted proteins | sample UWRJL066202C4_FD_180949 | JGI IMG/M metagenome (GOLD analysis project Ga0247756, IMG submission 180949) | Plant litter microbial communities from Arlington Agricultural Research Station in Wisconsin, United States - UWRJ-L066-202C-4 | ecosystem: Environmental > Terrestrial > Plant litter >...
CGGCGGCTGAGATCAGCAGGCCGGCGTCCGGGTGGTTGGTGTTCCACTCGGCGTCCCACACTAGCGCGAGCTGCTGCCACAGGAGCAGGACCTCCAGGTACGCCTCGTGGTTGTGCTCCTCGTCGTCCTCGACGTGCGAGAAGGCGTCCGGGTTCTGGCTGATGACCAGCTCCAGGGCCCCGCGCGCCTCGCGCAGGAACTCGTGGTAGTACACGTAGTACGCCTGGACCTGCTTGAAGTCGATCCAGGGCCACTTGCCCACGATGCTGGTCGCGACCTGTGGAGTGATGGTGTCCGCGAGGGACGACTCGATGTTCTTCATCACCTCGGACCACGCCTCCAGGAGCGTGTGCGTGGGGGCGGGCGCTTCGTACGTCTCGGTACCCTCCGGCTCTGCAGCCAGGATGGCGAGGTCGGCCTCGTCGCGCTCGGTCAGTGGTGCTTCGGTCATCGGAGAACTCCTCGGGTTGCGTCGAGCTGGATCTCACGGAACTCCTCGCGGATGGCACGGACCACACTGGCCATGTCGTAGCAGCGAACCGTAGAGATGTACATGGGCTTGCAGGTGGAAGGCACCTGCTCCTGGCCACCGTAGAAGCGGAGGATGTCGAGACGATCGAAGCCCTCCTTGCCGCCGTAGGTGTGGATCTTGAACTCGTAGTTCGGGTGGTAGTACGTGCCAACCTGGTAGCTGGGTAGCGTCACCAGTGCCTCGGAGACAGTGGACTTGGAACCGGGGAACTCGATCTCCTCGGTGTAGCCGTCGGCGCCACGGAAGGACTTCTTGATGGTGCCGGTGTCGGTGTACGACTTCTTGCGGCGGCCACGCGGCTTGGCTGTGTCCGGCTTCATGAACTCGTCCTGCAGCCAGACGCGACCCTTGGAGTCACGGCGGATGGGCTCGCCCTCCAGGTGAGTGACGCGGGTCTCACCGGGTACGGTGACTAGCTTCTCGTCACTGAGAGGGATGGCCGCCAGGTTGAACGTCGGCTTCAGGCCAGGGATCGACGGCGGGGCTGTGACCCAGCGCGGCAGGCCTGGCTCTGGCAGGTCGGGGATGGCGCTGCTCGGCTCGCGCTCGTTGATGAGGGGCGGGACTTCTGTCCACGCAGCCTCGTCGGGAACGGCGAACTCGCGGGGCTCAAACACTTCCTCGGGGCCGATGAAGTCGCGAGCTATCTCAGCGAGTTCGTCGGTCGTGTACTGCACGTACTTCCTGTCGAACAAGTAGCCGGCGGCCTTCAAGGCCTGCCAATACTCGCTCTTGGTGCCTTGCGTCATATCTCCTCCATAGGTAGGGATTTCCACCTATTTAGGATATTATCATGTTTCCCGAACTACGGGTGCCGGGCGTCGATAATTGGCAGCGGGATGCCGTTCCAGGTGTTTCCCTGGACGAACGTCGTGGCTTGCTCTCGGGCGTATTCGAATGACTCGACTGACCCCAGCTGGTAGTTGACGTTGGCGCTGGACTGCATGTAGCGGTACTGCACCATGTTGATCGCGCCGTAGCTGAGCTCGTCCGGCAGGGACCGCGCGAAGAAGCGCCACTCCTTCAGGAGCTGACCCTTGGCGTTGATGGCCAGGTGGTCGTCGATGTCCCACGGGAGAATGGTCGTCTTCAGGTTGTACTCCCGCGAGTCGCGGAACACCTTGCTGATCTCCACCTCCTTGCCGTGGTAGTTGTAGCCACGAATACCGTACTCGATGGCACCCTGGAACGAGCCGAGGTTAATCGACGCCTGGATGACGTCAGCCCAGACGTCATGCGCCCGGTTCGCTCCCTGCGTGTTCGTCTCCAGGGACCACGAGATCGGGGCCTCGGTGGTCTGCATGTCGTCCTGGACGTGGTCGCGGGTCTCCAGCGGGTCGAGGATGTAGATCCCCTCGGGGCGGATGACGGCCACGTAGAGACGGTCGTCAATCTCCAGCTTGTGCAGCGAGACGGCCGGGATAGTCCACCGGGTCCAGGCACCACCGTCAACGCTGGTGTCACAGACCCAGATCTCGTTGCCGTTGCACCCCGTAGGTACCGGCGAGCCGCCTCGCCACGTCACGATGTAGTAGAGCCTGTTGTCGAGTTGACAGGAGACGATCCTGTTCTTGTCGGTCAGCTCGCTCCATCGGTTGTCGATCAAGTCGCTCATGGACTTGTGAGTGATGTTGTAGTTCGAGGCGGTGCTCTTCATCAGCTCGTAGTCGAGAGGGTGGTAGAGGGCATTGTTCAGCACCTCGTTGCCGTAGCGACTCACCGTACCTGGGGTCGCGGTGGTTTCCTCGAAGCCCATGATCGTCTGGTTCTGCGTCAGTCCACTGACCTGTGCCGGGGCCATGTAGTAGCTCGTGGCATACCCGTCGACGCCGTCGCAGAGGATCGTCAGCGTGTCGACCGACTGGGGATTCTGCCACAGCTTGATGGCGGTCGGGACGAAGAGGTTTCCGCTCGTCAAGGTCTTGTAGCCGCCGCCCACGGAGGGGCTGAAGTTCGTGTACTCACCCTGCTGGTTGCTGGACCAGCGAATGATGGCAGGCTGCTCATAGTCGTCAACCAGGATCAGGCGGTCCCCGGCCACGAGGCCCTGCTGCGCCAGCGGCGGCGTGGTCGAGTTGTACCGCGAGGACGGGTTCGGGAACGTCAGGGTGCTGCTCGTCACCTCGATGAGCGGCGTGTGGGCGATCCACCCGTTCGTGGGCCACAGCCCTACCTCGACGGGCTTGCTGTCTAGCAGCAGCCCCTCGACAGGCACGGGGGCCTGGTCTGACCAGCTCGCGACGTACAGGTTCCAGCGAGTCGCGCCCTGGAGGACGGCGTCGTCCCACACGTCCTCCGGCATGATGGCGACCAGCTGGTCGGGGCTGAGCGCGTCGTCAGTGGCGTTGGGGATCCAGCCAGACCACGCGCGCATGACCTTCTTCAGCGTCACCATCGAAGACCAGGTCTCGCCGATCTCGTTATTGAACGTGTAGAAGTAGGCAAAGTTGAAGGTGTTCAGCGCGGCCGTGCTGCTCACCAGCGTCGACGCGGTCAGGGTGACCTCCGCCGTGGGCGCTACCGTCTTGGTCGTGTCGGCGATCCACACGTCGTCGGGGAACACCACGGTCAGCTTGTCGGCGTTGGTGTAGTCCGGCTCGGTGATCTCATTGATCACCTTGGCGTACCTGTCGGCACCGACCCAGAACACCCGGAGCTCATCGCCGGCGTTGTTCAGAACGAAGATGGTGTTGTCCACCTGGAGGTACTTGACGTAGGTGACGGTCGGGTCGAGACAGATGTCGTCGTACCCCTGGGGCATGTCGAAGCCCCCATTGTCGACGTCGTCCAGGGTGAAGATGTCGAACTTCTTGTAGGTCGCGTCGTAGCGAGCGACTCGGAAGCCGACCTCGCCGCCGACCTCGCGCACCGCGAACAGGAAGCACTTGATCCCGTCGGCAAAGTAGGGCTCGATACTGCCGACGGCGGTCACGCCGACGCCGTCGGTCGTGTTGTGCAGCCAGACGTCGTCCTTGAAGACGGAGCGGAGTGCCGGCCGAACAGCGATCGAGCCGTCCAGCTTGCGGTACACGTTGTCCATCTCCCGCATGGTGTTGGAGTCGCTCATGCCGGGCGAGTGGGCGGTGCTCCAGCTCCCGAAGTCCTTGAGGTAAGCTCGCGCGAGCGGGCGATCGATTGGCGGAGGAGGTGCCGCCTTCTTGCTACCAGCCACGGTAGGATCGCTCGTCGGCGTGCGGGTGCGAGTTGATGATGCCGGGGTCTGAGCCGCCGTAGATGCTGTTCATGATCGGCAGGTTCCACTCGTTCTGGTAGGGGGCGTCGGTGTGCCGCTTGTCGCGCTCCATGAGGGCGTACATGAGGTCCTTGTACTCGGCCTCTAGTGTCTGCGCTCGCGGCTGGGTGACAGGGTCGCTGATGGAGTACATGTAGGCAGCCCTGGCGATCACCAGGTCTGGTTGGTCGAAGTCAAGCGGCTGCGTGAGCAAGTCCGTGTCGATGATGAACGACTCTTCTGGATCGGTCGGCGGCTGTGGCAGGACGAACATCCGGGGCTCACGCATGACCGGAACCATGATCGTGAGGTCCGCCTCCACGGAGTTCAGCCCTCGGGAGAACTGCAGGTGACCGTCGACGACGGTGTACCAGAGCCCCTCCCGGTGGGCGTACTTCGAGAGCTCGTCTCGTGGTAGCGAGTACGCCCACACCACAGTCCGCCCAGCCGCGTCTTGGAGCTGGACGGCGTCGCCACCGATCAGGCGCGGCCGGACAGACGCCCGCAGGTACACGTCGCGCTGTCCGGTCTCGCCCGTTCCGATCTCCTCTAGAGAGGAATAGTAGGACCACTCCCAGTCGAGAGCGGTCCGACGCAGCGCCTGGTTGAGGTACCGCGTCGCGATCTGGAACTTGTCCATCTCGGGCTGGTACTGCAAGTCCAGGCCGTAGAGAAGACCGTACATCTCCGCTACCGACTCGTTCAGAGTCTTAGCCACGTCGGGATTGATCATGATCTACTGAGCCTTCTTCCCCTGCTGCAAGGCCGCCATGACGCGCTGCATCTGGTTGTCGCGGGCGACAGGGCGAACTCCACGACCGGGAGGACCGCCTACGTCAGTTGTCTGTGAGCCGCCCTGGAGCTTCGCACTGGCGTTGGCGTTGTAGAACCCTCGGTTGTAGTCTTCTCCGAGCGACACGTTGCCCCCGAGAGGTACGTCGGGCGCCAGTTGAGACGTGCGCCAGTCGTACTGGTCGCCGCCGGGGTGGCCCTGCCTGTAGCGGGTCTGTGCGTCAGTGACGTCATTCCCGTCAGTGCCGCTGGCCCCTCGTAGTAGGGCGTACAGCTCGATGAAGTTCTTGACACCCTCGGAGTCGATAGACCTCGATGGGACCTTTCCTGTGTCTACCATTACTTCCTCCGTGATGTTGAGCCTTGTGGCTTCTTTACTGCGAGGTCCGTCGAGAAGCCCTCGACGGTACCTGCGTTCAGGCGACCGGCAGTGGGCTGAATGGTGCCCTTCCAGTCCTTGATATTATCCGGCACGCCGGGGCTCTTCCACGCCTGGCCGGTGCTGGTGGCAGCGTAGTCGTACGCCTTCGGCTGCTTGCCGTATTGATTGGAGAACGGGTTGGCGTTGACGTTGCCGATCTGGGTCCAGGCGTCGGTCTTCTGGTTCTGGAAGTTCGCCCACGTCTGCTCGCGGTCGGAGTTGGCTTGCTCGACGGCGTTGATGCGAGCCGTCTTGGTGGACGAGTTCAGGTCGCGGATGCTGCCACTGATCGAGGTGTTCGTGTCGAAGTAGCTCCGGTTGACGTCTCCCTGGTTGGCCTCCCAGTTCCTATTCGCCATCTCGCTACTCTTGAGGGTGTCAGACTCGCCGGCACCCTGGAGAGCGGTCTGGCTGAGAATGTCTCCGGCCTCGCGAACCCTGTTCATGAGGGTCTGCCAGGTCATGTCGCCAGCAGCCTTCTCGTTGTCGCTGCGGCTCTCGCCTAGGCTGATGGCTTTCTGGCCGTAGGAGTCGAGAATGTCGGCGTCGGCGGTCTTGTACGACTGCATGATGTTGCCGAGCTTGACGTCTCGGCTCTTCGCGAACTCCGTAGAAAGCATCCGGCGGAGCGAGTCCACCATCGGCTTGTCGTTGGACTTCTTGTCGCCTCCGCCACCACCTCCAGTCGGTGCGGGTGGAGGCGGGGGTGGAGGGTTGTTCCCACCAGTGTCACCGTTCTGGTTGTGGTGGGTACCGGCGGTAGGCTTCGGAGCCGACCCGGCTCCACCGGGAGACGTCCCGTAGGGGATGTTGCCGGGGTTCGAGCCGGGAATCGGCTGAGGACTCGTGGAGCTCAAAAAGGCAAACGGGCTCGTCTTGGGGACAGCCATCAGCTTCCTCCCATCCAGGACGTGAGTCCCTGTACGTCGATCTCGGGCGCAGCGAGGTCAGACGACTCCCACTTGTCGCGCGGGACGCTCGCCTGGTCGAGCTGGCCGGCGACGAAGTCGTCCCACTCGCTGATGTTGACGTCCTGAGCGATGGCGGCGCGGAGGTCCGAGTAGGACGCCGTACCCCACGCAGTCGGGTCGGTGATGGTCGCCCACAGGCTCGCGAACCGTTCCTCGTTGGCACCGGAGTACTTGCCGGCGAGGGCGTCGTCGATCGCGCCCCGGCTGGTGAGGCCCCAGCGCCCGGTAGTTCCCATGCCCTCCAGGACCGGCTCCAGGTAGGTGCCGAGCTTCGTAGTGAAGTCGGCGGTCTTCCACAGCGGGTTCGCGAGGATGTCGCTCGTGATGCCGGTGTCCGTGATGGGTTCCTTGGTGGCGAACTGCTCGCGGAGACCCGCGTCACCGGCGAGCACTCGCTTCTGGAGGTCGAGATTGAACGCGTCCCCGCCACGGTCGATCTCGGTCGTGGGGATGAGGGTGCGGTTCGCCGCAACGTTCTCCCAGTTGTAGGCGTCCTCGCCGCCAAACCCGTAGGCTTGCAGGACGGCGAGTTGGTTCGGGGCATAGTCACCGCCGAGGTCCGGCTTGGCGAACGACCCGAAGAAGTCTCGGGTGTCCTGGATGCCAGTCACGCCAGTCACTGCCGCGTCGTAGTCACCGTTGGCGTGGGCGAGCCGGCTGAGGTTGGCGTCCTGCCCACGAGCGTCCACCATCGCGGTGTTGTAGTCGATGAGAGCCTTCTCGCGCTCCGACAGGGCGTTGTAAGCGGCGTCCGACAACTCGATCTCCCGGTATGGGTTGTAGACCTGCTTCTTCTGCTTGCTCATGTCGAAGCCGTTGCCAGCCGGGGGAAGGGCTACGCCCGCCGAGGTCCTAGCAACGTCGGTACCGGTCGCGTTGGGCAGTACCACTGGCTGAGGCTCGAACGGGATGTCTCGCCCCGTGCGGACCTCCTCGGCATCGTTCGCGACCATCTGGTCCCAGGTTGACAGGGCTGTCGGGGGGCGGTTGTTGTAGTCCTTGCGATACTGCTCTTCGACAGCCTGGGCGTCGGCGACCTTGTCGTCGCCGGAGTAGCCCTTCGCGCGGAGCTTGGTGTTAAACTGCTCCCAACCTGGTGCTGGCATGGTCTACCCCGAGAATCCCTTTGCCTGGCCCCTGATAGGACGGGCAGACTTCGCGTTCGGCAGTGGTCGGGGCTTCATCGGGACGGAACCACTGGTGGGCCCGTTCTTCTTGAAGCCACCGTTGGCCTGAGCCGCCCGGAGGAGGTCGTGGACGACGGGGTTCGCTGGGGCGGCGTTCTTGCCGTAGGACCCCTTGGTCCGGGGCGCCGGGCTCATGGGAACGGGCTTGCGGGCCTGCCCAGCGCGCTGCCCCATCGTGTTTGACTGGGGCAACTCGGAGCGCTGGGGCGGCACCTTGTACATCCAGCCGATCTTGTTCTTGCTCTGGCCGGGGCCGGGAGTGATCTCTCGCCCTCGGCGGGCACGAGCGCCGGGCTCAAACTGGTCAGCCATTACAACCCCCGGAGGAATCGGTACTGCGCGGCTGTACTCTTGCGCCTGAGTACGGGCTTGGTGACGACGGGCGTCGGCTCGGCGTCGGGCGCCGGCTCGTCTTCCTTGGGGAGGACGTCGTCGAGAATGGCCTCGATGTCGGCCTTGGTGGTCTTGGGGTCGATGGAGATCCCAGCTGCTTCTGCCTCGGCCAGGAGGTCGGCCTTGGTCTTACTCATTGACTATCTCCTCTGTGTGCTTGGCGAGAGCTGCGTCTCGCTCCTGGAGTTCCTTCACGAGCTGGGCGTAGGTCACCTGGTCGAGGACCGGTACCTCCGGAGTCGTGTTGACGTTGCTGGCCGCGAGCAGCGGGATCAGCGCCGAGATGAAGGTCGCGGCAGCCTTGAGCCAGTCCACCTGACCATCGGCCGTTGCCGCCTGCACCGCGCCGAAGGCGAGGATGATGACGAACAGGACCGCGTAGAGCACTCGGCGAACGCCGGGTGACAGCACGTCCTTGAGAGGGTTTGACATGGTTCTCCTTTACTTGACGTAGTAGGCCCGGATGACGGCCTTGTGAGCGGCTTCCATCTTCGGGCCCCAGAGCCCGTCGATCTTGCCGGAGTAGAGCCCGTACCTCTTGAGCACGGCCTGGTACTTCTTGATGAACGCCACGAGCGCGGCGCGGGACTTGACGCCCCAGATGCCGTCGGCCTTGACGTCGATGATCGACTGGACGTACGCCTTGGAGTAGGGGAACGTCGGGCCAATGTAGGCTGTCGCAGACCGGATGGCTCGCATCGCCTTGAGTTCGTCGTCGCCGAGCAGGTTGTCCTGCGGGCGCTCCAAGAGTTCCTGTAGGTCCCAGACACACAAGTCACCCTTGTAGACCTTCGTCTCACCGCGACCGAGGTTCGTCCACGAGCCGGCGTCGGCGTGCGGGTGGTTGTCGTGGCCGGCGACGTGGCCGTAGTAGGAGTAGCGCAGTGCCACACCCATCGAGTGTGCGACCTGGATCATCTTGGTGCTTCGGAACTTTGTCTTTTCCACGAGGTCGCTCGCGTGGGGGACGTTGAAGTCCGCGCCGAGAGAGTGTCGACGACCAGCGAACCAGTGCCAGACATAGTGCCACGAGCCGGGGACGTGGACACCGGGGGTGACACCGGTCTCAGGCATAGACTCACCGATGGTCCAACCAACGCGACGGCAGTACGCCTTGAACGCGGCGAATTCCCGGTCACTGGCGACTTGCGGACTAAGTGTCATGTGAACCTCCTGTGCTAATTATGGCCAGTCTGCTGGAGGGGCGGGGAGCGGAGCCCCCACTGCTGCAGCAGCCGTAGCGGCGTAGAACCAAGTACGAGACGCGCGGCGGTACGCCTCGTGTTCCTTCTCTCGCTGCTTGTCTCGCTCCTCCAGTGTGGAGACGCGGTCAATCAGCTTGTTTGTCAGCTCTGTGGGGATGGAACCGGCGATCGTCTGCCGGCGGAGGTCGCGCCACACCACGACGCCCGCGAAGATGGTCGCGAGTGCCGTCCCCCAGTTGGCGATGAATTCAGATGAGGCCACCGTTCGGTCCCTTCCTCAGTACGGAGAGCAGTCGCATCTGGTGGAACAGCAGGATGGCGAGACCGATCTGGACGAAACCTCCTGGGACGTCACCGTCGAGAACATCAATGGCACCGTGGATGGCGATGATGGCCGACAGGATCTTCAAGCTTGGGACCTCCAGCTTGATGAGGAAGATGGTGGAGGGCCGCAGCCCGTAGACGATGGCGTGGGCGGTGGCCAGCCCCGCCAGGATCAGGAAGAGCGCGATGACGGACGCGATGGTCGCGACGGTGAAGTCCGCGCCGATGGGCGGCGGCGGGCTCTCACGGTATAGCACCATAGCGCTGATCGCGATACAGACATAGGCGAGGAAGACGAAGCCTCGCTGGCAGGCCCAGTGCCAGAAGCGGTGCCACTTGGTCTCCATCATATAGCCGCCGCCGCTGCGAGCTGGGCGCCGGTCGCGGCTGCGATCGCGGCCAGGGTGATGCCACCCGTCCCGACGCCGTCGTCCACTGGCACGCCCTCGATGACGGAGAGCGCGGGTGGCACAGCACAGGTGCCGACGAGAGTATCGCTAGGACCGTAGGCGGTACCGAGGCGCACGTCCGAGACGGCAGGGAGGTCAGAGCCATAGACAGAGAGGATTGTCTGGGCACCAGTCATCGAGCCGGGGTAGGCCGAGTCGTTGAGTAAATGTAGGCGCAAGCCGTCTCCCCCAGCGTCTGGCATCCAGCACCCCGCGATGGGGATAAATCCCGCGTTGCCAGTACCGGCAACGAGCCCTCCAGCCCACACATCCCCAGAGATACGGAGCTTCGATGCTTGGCCGGCAGCGGACCCACCATCCACTGCAGGACCCCCTCGCTCCCAGGCACCTGGATAGAGAGTGCAATTCCTGAGCGTGGTGAGGCAAGAACCTCCAGATGTCACCGAGAGAGCTACGCCGCCGTTCGCGGACGTGGTGCCCTTCAGTGTTGAGTTGATGATATTGAGGACCCCCGCACTAGCGTAGATGAGAGGGGTCGTGGCGGAGTTCGTACCAGCAGTACTCGATACCGTGAGGTTCACCGTCGAGCCTCCGACGCTCAGCACACAGTTGGTGCCTCGTAGGATGCCCGTGACCGTGATGTTTATGGTTGAGCCTGAGCCAGCCGTTCCAATACAGCCCATCGTTCCCGTGCCCGTCGAGGCACCATTGAGCATGTCGCCTGAGACGCTGATGTTGACAGTCCTGGACCCCCCTGCACCGCTGACGTAGATGGGGCGTCCTGCAGAGCCCCCACCAGCGGAGTACAGGTTCCCAACAACGTTGATAGTGACAGTGCCCGTAAAGGTCGTGGGTATCTCGATGAAATTGGCGGCGACCGCGATGCTACCGCCTGTCATAGACTTGGTGTTGATCGTCGGCGAGCCGCTACCATCGAGTACGAGCGTCGCTCCAGCGGAGGTTCGTCCATAGGTGGGGAAGTCCCAGTCGTCCGTGAGGGTGACCGTCCAGCTACCCCCGAGGGAAAAGTTGCCGTTGGCCACGGCGGGCGGCGTGGTGTTCACTGAACTGGCCAGCTTGCCGACCGAGATGTTCTGGTCGATAATGACCGCCTTGCCGTTGGCGAAGACAGTATCTCCCGGTGCGGGGATGGTAGTACCGCCGTCCCACGTTGCAGGATTGGACCAGTTGCCGTTCGCTTGTGCTACTCGTAGTGCCATGTCTCCTCCTACTCGTTCACATCGATAGCGGCTGAGGTCTGTGCGCCGGTGATAGCAGCGATATCTGACAGTCGAACGGCACCGACTCCCACGGTGTCGCCAACGGGGACGCCCGCCGCGACGGTGGCGGGGTCAGGGATACTCATCGTCCCGACGTTGGCACCACTGGGGCCGAAGAGTACTCCATCTCGTACATCCTCTTCGAGAGGTAGGTTCGGGCCGTAAGCGGTGAGGATCGTCTCAGTACCGGGGTTGGGCCAGTTAGTGTCGTTGAGTAGGTGGATACGAAGGCCATTCCCTGCAGTATCCACATCGTAGTTCCCGAGGATGGGCGATGCTCCAGGATTGCCTGTGTTAGCTACGATTCCCCCGTGGTAGATGTCGCCGGAGATCCTCGTTCGGTTGGTCGCCACCGTATTTACGGTGCAGTCAACTGCGGGAGCGATGCCAGAAGTATAGGAGCCAGGATAGAACGTACAGTTCCGGAAGGTCACCTTACCGGAGCCACCTAGATAGTTATTGACGCAAGGTCCTCCGCCTGAGCTTCCTCGAACGACGCAGTTCGTTATAGTCAGAGTCCCTCCACTGCAATAGATTAGCTGGTTACCCCCCGCAGTCGCGCAGGTCTGATTAGCCCAGTGGAGGTTCATGATGGCTCCCGAGCCCGTGCAGGAAAATACCGTCCCCGCCCCAGATAGTGTGCCCGAGATGTCAATATTGACGGTGCTGAGAGAGCCTGTCGCCTCTACGACTCCAACAGCGGCGCTACCTACTCCCGCCGTCGCGTTCACAAGATTGACATTGATGGTCCTCAGAGAAGCGGAGGAAGGAACCTGGATGATGCCTGCACCAGTAGCAGTGACCTGTGCCGTGCAAGTGCCAGAGGCATTAATAGTGATTGTCCCGAGGAAGATGCCGGTACAAGAGATGAAGAAGGTCCCTGTAGAACTGCCCGGCGGAGTAGAGCTCACCATGTTGATGGTGGCACTCTGGCTGCCCACCGCCGAGCCGAACGTTATGGTCCCTCCCGCAGTGGAGCCATACAGCGAGGTAGGGATATCTCCAGTGATGTTGAGAGTCACACCAGGATTAACGACGAATGTCCCACCATTGGCAATAACAGGGGAGCCAAGGGCGCTTCGAGCAAGCTGGTAGATCGTGACGTCGGTCGTGATCTGCACAGCAAAAGAGTTCGCATACACCGTGTCGCCTGCAGCAGGAACACCGAGTCCGTTGTCCCAGATGCCTGGGGTCGCCCAGTTCCCCGCCGAGATCGCGTATCGAATGGCCATCAGCTGTACACCAGGATCGCTCGGTCGGTCCACTTGCCGAACGCTGTCGTCGTCACGGGTGGACTCGCCATCGTGGTACGCGTGATGGTCCACTCCTCGGCGTCTTCGGCCGTCTCGACTGGAGCGGTGCCGATGTAGTCGTAGGTGCCGGTGTTGTCGTGGCGGACCTCGTTCACGAAGCCGCCGACGGCCGGGTCAACCCAGATGAAGTCGTAGTCGTCGTTGGAGTTCTTGATGAGCATCTGCCCGATCTCGCCGCCGGCGAAGTACCCGGACATGGTGTTGGCGATGGCGTCACTGACGGCTTGTGCGAGGAGTTCCTCTACCTGCTCCTTGGTGTAGAAGTTCAGGTGAATGTCTTCGGTCATCAGGTCACCTTGATCCACTCGCCGTAGTTGTTGAAGTAGAACTCACCAGCGACGAACTCGCCGTCGCTGTGGATGATGAAGTCACCACCGGGGCTGATGGTGAACTCTAGGTCCACGCTGTACGCGCCGTTACCGATCGCGTTGATAGCTCGCACTCGCGCCTTCAGCGGGGTGTCGAGAGGTAGCCCGGAGATCGTGCGAGTCAGAGCCGTCGAAGTCACGCTGGAGAGTGGGGTCGAGTAGTCGGACTCGTCTACCTGGAACAGGTAGCCCGTGATGGCGCTACCCCCGTTGTCGGGAGCGACGAAGCTGAACGTCGCGATGCCGTCACTCGTGGTGCTATCCAACACGGGCTTGGCGGGCGTCGACGGTACCGTTGGACTGGTGAGCAGGTCCAGGGTCGGGGACCAGTCGCTGTATCCGTTGTTGCTGTTGGCGCGGTAGCGGATGTAGTAGTGGGTGTTCGCGACCTTGCCAGTGAGGCTCAGCACGAGGCCCGGCTGCGAGACATCTTGCTGCAGGGAGGCGAAGTCACTGGCCAGAGCCACCTGGAACTGGTAGCCGCTGATGATCGAGCCGTTCGTCGCAGGGGCTGCTCCAGTGACAGTAGCGGTCGTCTGAGTGACGGAGCTAGCGACGGCGACCACTGGTGCGCTCGGGGCGACGAGGCTCCCCGTCGTGAACGCCTTGCGCGTAGAGTGAGCGGAGGTGCCGATAGCATTCGTCGCGGCCACGTCAGCGTAGTACGTCGTCGCGGCGGACAACCCCGTGAAGTTCTTCGAGGTCGCGGCCGTGGTCGAGGTGTACGACGTGACGAGCGTGCCACCGGTCGCGGCAGTGTAGATGTAGAACTTGGTCTGAGTTATCGTGGACCCGTTGTTCGAGGGCAGGACCATGTTCACGGTCGCGCTCGACTGGGTGATGCTCGTCACTGTCGGGACCGTCGGAGTCGCCGGCACGTTGGCGAGCGAGATGCTCGCCGTCTTGTGAGGGGTCTCCGTAGAGATGTATGAACCAGACAGGGTCGCCGTCACGGTGACGGTCTCGCCGGGAGACCCGGTCACGCGCTGCGTGTCTACCTGCATGTAGTCAGTGACAGAGCCCTGGTGGGTGCCGTGGCTGCCAGCAGTCAGGTCGTTGAAGTAGCTCTTGCTACCGGAGTCGTCACCGCTGTAGTTCAGCTGCTGCGTGTCGGCGTAATCCCAGCCGTCGATGCCGACATACCAGCGGAACAGTGCGTCTGCACCGTCGCGCACGACCTCACAGCCAACGATCAGGTGACCGTCCCAGGAACCCCAAGAGATCGCCATGAGCTACGCCGGGGGGACCTTGATGACGACGTCTCCGTCATCACCGTCGACGGGATCCTCGGTACCACGACTCACTCCGTCGAGTTCGAGGAACCGGTGCGTGTGACTAGCGAGGGCCACGTCGGGCTTGTTCAGGATCTGCGCCACTCCGGTACTCGCATCCCAGTCTGCATTGACCTGGGGTTCGACGGTCTCTAGCTTGTCGCGCTCCTCTGCGGTCATCATGACCTTCTCGACGCCGTCCTCGATGTCGTCGGCGTTAACAATCACTGTACCAGTGCTCGGCAGCTCCCAACCCCATGTGCCCGCTCCGTTCGCGGTCGGTACGTAGCCATCGGTGATCCCGGTAGCGTTCAGTGGATTGGCGGAGGTGAACACCAACTCGACGTAGGTACCGTGGTCGATCACGGCGCCGTAGATCCCCTGGACGGGGACGATGCTCGCGGGGTCTACCCAGTTCGTCTCCCACGAGGCGTCGCTGGTCTTGGCGAGGAAGCTCTTGTTAGCTCCACCGCCCGGCACAGCCTCGAAGTTGAGTGCGAAGTGCTCGACGTTCTCGAAGGCGGCAGTACCGAGGCCGACCCCGATCTGCCCCACGAGGGCGTCGAGGTTGTCCTTGTCCGCGTCGCTGAAGTACTGCGTACCAGGCGGAAGGATGGAACCAACCCGAACATCGATGACGTCGTTGCCTCGTAGCATCACGTCGATCGTAGATGTGGGATCACCTCCTACATAGGTGTCAGAGAGCGACTCGAACTCCGGATTGTCCAGGATCTCGATCCGGCCCTTGACGATAACGACGGGGAAGGACTCAGGTGTCACCATGACGATGACGGCTGGGTACTCCCCGATGGGCGCACTGAGGTCAATCGCTTGCAGGTTGAACTGTACGTACCCGTTGGGGGCGTCGGTGATTACCCCGTCGTGGTTGGAGATCAGGTTGTCCTCGTCGGTGTAGTCCGTCGAGTCGAGCGGTGGCGCCTTCATGACGACGCGGAACTCGCAGCCCGTGATATCGACAGCGGCTCCGATGGAGTCCTGGATTCGAACGAGGAACGAGTATGCCTTGCGAGCTTCGAGTCGGAAGATGGTGAGACCACCGGTGGGGGTGTTACCGACCTGCGCCATTTCCGATTCCTTTCTTTAGAAGAGGCCGCCGACCCAGGGAGAGTGTACCCGAGTCGACGGCCTCCACCGGTTGCCTAGTAGGCTTCCTGCTGCTGCGGTGGGCCACCTTCCGGAGCGCCCTGTGGGGCACCCCCTTCAGGCGCAGCCCCGCCGCCCTCGCCAGTGGCCTGCTTGAGAGCCTGTCCGCCGGCCTTGGCGAGTTGTTCGATCTGGTCAAACAGTTCGATGAGCTGCTCCATTGGGATCCTCCTTCAGGATCTAAGTCTAGCTTCCCGGCCCCACTGATAGCGGCCAGTGGGGCCGGGAGAGGCTTAGACCGTGCGGGTGAAGACCGCGGTGCCGTCGGTGACCGTGGCGCCAATCGCCTTGCCGGTGATGGAGGGCTGCGACGCGGCGGTAGTACCGGCGGTCGTGACCTCCCACAGCGAGGTGGGGCTGGCGAAGCGGCGGACCTGACCGAGGGTCACTGCGGTACTGGACGCACGAGCAGTGGCTTCCTGGATCGAGATGTCCGTGAGGGCATCGAGCTCCGTGTCGTCGAACGGGTTGTCCGTCGGCAGGATCGGGTTGCGGTGTGCCACGTCGCCGGTCTCCTGGATCGGCAGCGCGGTGTCGAGCGCGGTCGTCGAGGTGAGGTCGCCGTGGAACCACTCGGGGCGGGACTTGAAGGTGTTCGGACCCGAGAGCGGGTACGTCACCGGCGAGACCGAGAGCTGAGCGCGAGCAGCAGCAACCGCAGCGGCGACCGTGGCGAACGAGTCGTTCACGATCTCCAGGTTGTCGACCGACGCCGGGGCGAAGATCGGGACGACGCCCTCAGACAGCTGGTCAATGACCCAGGCGTCGTAAGCGAAGTCCTGCACGTACTCGGTGAACTTGCCTCGCACGCCACCGTCCTGCTGACGACGCTCCGAGAAGTGCTCGTAAGTCTGCACGGCGTTCTTGTAGACCGCGAGTGCGATGACCTGCTTGAGCGTCCGCGAGGCGGTCGAGGTGTCGGCGGTGGGGTCAACCACCAGGCCGGAGTCCACGAACACCTTGGGGAAGAACTCGGGGTGCATCTTCTGGAGGCGCCACGATCCCTTGAGGGTACCGAGGTAGCCCGCGGCGTTCGCACCACTGATGTCCGCGTCCTTGACAAGCTTGAACGCTGACTCGGTACCAGCACCGGCGTCGATGAGCTGGTTGATGAAGACCAGTTCGAGAGCCGAGTTGATGATAAGGAAGCGCTCCGAGTTGCCGAAGTTCGAGTCGAACCAGTTGTCGGAGAACAGGAGCGTGAGCGCGTCGAGCGTGGACAGAGGATCCACGTCGTCGAGCTCCATGCCACGGATCGTCGCGAAGGACGGCTGGATCTCGTTGTCCGAGTCCTCGCCGGGTTCTGCAATCCACTTGTAGTCTGCCGCGTTTCCGGTGCAGGCGATGATGTGAGCGTTGGCGGTCGCGGGGCCGACGGTGTCGACGCCCGAGACGCGGGGAACCAGCTTGCCGGTCATGTGACCGGAGACTGCCGCGAGGAGGACGTACTTGTCGTGGTCACGGAGCACCGTGGTCTTCATCTTCCTGCCGACGTACTCCATCGGAAGGTTCTTGATCGGCGAGTAACGAACTTGCTCGTCGAAGACAACGTAGCCGAAGCTGCGGTGTCGGCTCATCGAGTACGTGCGCCACTCGATCGGGGGCTGACCGTTCTTCCACTCGGCGGTAAACTCACTGCCGGAGTAGTGGTCCGCGCCGATGCGACCGATCTCAGCATCGACGATATAGTCGTCAACGCGGATGTCGGGGACGCGTACTGAGCGTCGGTTGGGGTTGGGCGTGATCTCCTTGCCGGTGAACATTCCTGCCACCGGCGAAGTGATACGCAGGTAAGTCGCCAGACCGGCCTGATACTCGGTCAGGCTGTCCTTGCGGACTGGAGTGATTGCCATCACCCCTCCTTTCTTCTAGCCAGACCATCTGGCAAGCTCATTATCTTGGATTACGCTGCAGGAACAACTTCGGGCGGCGCGAAATTATCGATAGTTGCGCCAGATGTATCGTTAACCCCACCTGCCTCGATCATTTTCTTGTGCTCAGCTTCTAGAGAACTGACCTTTGTCTCCAACTTCTTGACCAGGGTAACGGCGTTCTCGATGAGAGTAACGGTCTCCTCACCGAAGTCTCCGATACCGGACTCCAGCTGTGCGGCCCGGTCCTCGAAGGCCTGGATGCGCGGCGTGTAGCCCTCGGAGAAGATCGCGGAGATCTCCATCGAGTGAGCCGAGCCGGACAATTCGATGGCCTTCTTGAGGATGAACTTCATCGCGGCCGTGGCGTTGGCGATCATCTCTTGGTCACCTGAGTTGACGATCGCGGGCATGGCTTGCGACAGCGGGATGTACATCTCCTGGAGGATACGGAGTTGCTTCTCATCCTCCATCTCGGTGAGCGAGCCGGGCACGCAGCGGACGTAGTACTCGCTCTGGGACAGTGAGGAGAAGTCCAGCTTGAGCGTACCGTCCTTCTCGAAGCTCGAATTCTTCATCAGCACGCCCTCCTTGTCGAGGACGTCGAGCTCCTGGAACCCGGCATCCAGGAGACGGCGGCGGGTGTCGGAGTTCGGCTTGATCTTCGTCGAGCCCTTCAGCTCCTGCACGTAGATGTTCAGCGCGTGCGAACAGTAGTGGCTGACGAAGGACTCGATCGCCTTCTGGTAGTTGTTCGTGGTGACGTCCACGACCTGCTGCTGCTGCTCGACTCCCTGTGGAGTCTTGCTCATGCCGAAGCCGGCCTGGGTTGCCAACTGCTGGTCGGGGCTGCCCACGAGGTTCACCATCGAGCCCATGTTGTCTCGGCTGATGGCGCCGAACTGGAGCAGGGACTGAGTGCTGACCTCGAACGGTTCGAGCCTGGCGTTCGGGTTGCTGATCTCCAGGTACTTCCCTGGCGACAGGTTCGGCTTGGCATTGGTGGTGCCGAAGCCGATGATGGTTGGGTTGATGTTGCGGTAGTGCGCCTTCATCGCGCCGTTCAGCAGCAGGTCCTGGAACTCCTGGCGCCCCAACAGCAGTTCCACTTGGCTGCGACCAAGCGGCTGCTGCGAGTCCTTCTCCAGGATCAGGAAGTAGACGGGGTGGTACTTCAGCGGGTGCTTGTTCTTCTCGATGCGGAGGAGCGTGCCCTCGCGCTCGTCGAACGTCAAGAACGGGTCTCCGCTGTTCGTGTACTGAGTGATGAGCGAGTAGCCGTCGGGGATCTGCTTGCGGCGCTTGTCCTGGTGCGAGACGGACTGCGACTCGCGGGACGGTGCCGGGTTCGTCACCATGCGCTTCAAGGCGGGGATGTCCCACCCGGCCACCTGGTTGCGGATCAAGTACTTGATCTCGCCTGGCGTCATGTAGCGACGAACGAAGACCTCTGTCGCATCTCGGATGTCCTTGACTCCGGGCTCGGGGAAGACATCCCGGTAGTGGATGTTGTCGTACTTGATGTACCAGCTCCCACCAGCGTCCTGCAGCAGCGTCGGGATGACAGAGTCAAACCCGAGCGTGATTGCCAGCTTGGTAGAAGCAAACAGGTTCTGCTGCATGTCGTTGGAGTACTGATCGGTGCCAATGATCTTGCTCGTCACGAGGTAGCGGGCGAAGATGCCAGCCTCGCTGTCGTCGTCGAAGTCGCAGATCACCTCGACGTTCGGGGTGTTCTGCACGAGGGACCGCGCGAGCCTGCGCACGATACCGGCGGTCTCACCCGACGAGACGTTCGGGAGGTCTGGCTTCGGGGAGATGACCTCGCCGTCGGCCAGCATCTCCAGCTTCTCGTAGTTCGCGACGCGGGAGTCCATCTCTCGCTTGTAGTCGTTGAATCGCTTGATGATGTGGCGAGCACACTTCTCCAGCTCTCGGTACTGTAGGGCGCCATTGTGGTCTTCTGACCGGCTCGTGTACCAGTCATCGGACGACGTAATGGCGTCGTACTCGGTCATTGCCATTGGTTCAGCCTTCCGCGATCGGATTCGAACCGCTCACGCCTGATGTTGGCGCGACGGATGATGGGGTCATTCAGCCGGAGGTCCGGGATAAAGTTGGAGTAAGCAATCTCGCTCCTGATGGGGGTGTTCATGCGGGAACTGTAGCCTCCACCGCCACCGCCGCCTCGCCCGCCACCGCCGGCATTGCCGAACTGTGCGTTCGCCAGGTCCTGCCAGGGCGGGGGTGCTGCGGCTTCCTCGGGCTTGCGCACGAGAGCGCGGAGGCCGAGGTTCTGGTTGGTGGTGAAGTCTTGGGTGTTGAGCCGCTCATCGACTCCGAGGTTTCCGCTCTGCGCGCCGTAGTAGCGGTTGAGCGGGATGAAGCCGAAGGCGTTCTGAAGGTTGTCGCGAGTCACTCCCGTCGCCCACGGTCGCCCGTCGGGGCCGGTAACGTAGGTCGTGTTCAGCTGGTAGTACTCGGTGGACTTGCTGAACGGGATCTTGTCGGACCAGAGGATGTCTCCGAGACCGACGATGCTCGGGTCGTCCCACGGGCCGAACCAGGTCTCCTTCGCCAGCCGCACGGCGTCGTAGTCGCTGGCCCCGGCGGCGATGTTCCGGGCGACCAGCTCGTCGATCCACTTCTTCTGGATCTCGACGCGCATGTCGTACGGGACGTAGACACCCTGGAGAGCGGGGCTGTCGAGGGTGACCGACTGTCCCCAAAGTCCTTGGAACACAGCGCGGGCGCCATCCTCGGTGAGGACCTCGCTCTGGCTGTTGGGGTCGAAGATCGACAGGACCAGGCCCTCGGTCTCGGTCTGCGTCATGCTGTTCAAGTCGAACTGGCGAGTCTTGACGGCCATGTTCTCTCGGAAGTAGTCGCCCTCTGCGGGGTTGAGCTGGCCGGTGAACAGGTTCGCGAACAGTGCGAGGCTGAAGCGGTTCTCGGTGTACGTCCGAATCTTGGCGTCCTCCAGGTCGCGGCTGACGTAGTTCTTGGAGATCGACCCGTCGGGGTTAGTGTGATCCTCCATGACGTTGGTTGGCTCCGGGTTACCGAAGGCGTCGCGGATGAGCTGGCCGTTCTCCTCTGCGGGCAGCACCCACGGGTCTCGGTCGTAGTCGTCCTTACCGATATAGAGCATGTTTACGAAGCTCGACTCGAACAGCATCCGCTCCATCGTCATGACGAAGTTCATGCCGAAGCCGAAGGCGTCTTCCAGGTCCTCCGGGGTTCCGCGCGACTCCGCGGCGACGGCGTTGCCCTGGAGGTTCGCTGCCAACTTGAAGTAGTCGGTGGCGGTACCCTCGTTGAGGAGCGGGAACGAGGAGAGAGCGTCTCCAAAGCCCCACACGATCTGCTTGTAGTCACCGGTCTCGAAGAACTTCTCGATGCCCATGAGGGGGCTGACGAACTGCTTCAGCATCCAGTGGGCGTTCGCCATGCTCTTATTCTTCCCGTTCGGGTCGTCCTCGCCTGTCACCTTGAACAAGGTGTTGAGGATCGGCACGTTGTCGAGGAAGAAGGCGTCGGCGTTCCTGAAGTCGTTCTCGATCTGGCGCGGGTCGTAGGTGTAGAGGCCTCCCTGCAGTCGCGCCATCTTGCGGCGCTTCTTGGACTCCTCGTCTTCACCAGACAGGCCGAGCCCACCGGCCAGCATCCCGCCGAAGAACAACATGGAGTGGGTGGTGCCAGTGCGGATGAACATGTCAGCGAGGTCGACACCCTCTAGCGCGGCGGAGAGGTCGATGTAGTTCTCCGCGTCACTGAACTCCTCCATGCGCCCGCCCAGTCGCGCCTGCGCCCGGCCGAGTGGGTTCTTGCGACCGTGGAGGAAGGCGGCGGCGAAGGCCATCGGTCCCTGGAGGCCGAGGATCTGCTCACCAACGTTCGTCGCATACGTAGAGAACATCGTCGGGATCTTCAGGAATAGCGTGCTCGGGATCGCGACGAGGGCGTTCGGGTTCGTCGACATCGGCTCGGTGACGCCCTTGAGGAAGATCGAGGCGAGCGTCGGGCGAAGTGAGCGAGCGTTCGAGATGCGCGCCTCCGCCATCTTGTGTACGTGCAGGAACTCCTTCTCGACGAAGCGGTTGTCCAGCTCTAGCGCGTCGAGCAGTGCGTCTACGGTGAGGCCAGAGGTCTTGGGCAGGCGAGGAATGATGTCCATCACGGCGTCGATGTAGCGCGTGCCCATGCCCTTGGCCGTCATGCCCCACGACGGGTCTTGGATCATGGTGCCAAAGCGCCCGAGACGACCGATTCCACGACGGACAGGGCCCGCATTGGAGTGGGGGTTCGGTCGGAACATAATGTCCTTGAACATCGCCCCGCGCCACTCAGGGTCTCCACCCATCGAGGAGGCGAGACGGTCACGGCGGGCCTTCTGCTCGGGGGTGAAGAGCGGCTCGTCGCCAGTAACGGCAGCGATGCCTCGACCGACAGCGCCCGGTGCTGAGCCCGACAGCGCGTCGCTGATATTGAGGAACGCAGACTTGAGCGGCATCTCCAGAGCGACGGCAGAGGTACCGAGCAGCGGGTTCGCGAGGGTGAGGGCCGCCCGTAGCTCGACCACGCCCTCCAAGATGAAGTTCATCCGGGTAGACTCGTGGATTGGGACAGAGCCTCCGATGACCTGGTCGTCGAAGGTCGCACCTCGGTTGGGGGCGATGCCCTTGCCCTTGGCCCACGCCTCGGTCTCGGCGATTCGCTTCGCGAGCTCGCTGGTGGGGATCTCCTCGGACTGCCACGCGGGAGGCGCCTGGATGCGACCCTCGCCGAACAGCTCGAACAGCTGCGCGCGATCCAAGTCTGTCAGCAGGTTGGAGGACAGGCGAGACTCCATCGCGGGGTCGATCGACGCGCGCAAGTGACCCTGCTCGCTGAGGACCTGCAGCAGGGCGATGTCAGTGTCGGGCGACTTGACCTGGATGGCTGTCTTCAGGTCGATGCTCGGCAGCATATTGATCATGCTCCGTACGTTCTCCTGGTACTCGTGGAGCTTGCCGTCGTAGACCTTGAGGAACTTCCGATCGAACGGCTTCTCACCAATGCCACCGTTGCTGAGCGCCAGCTTGACCCAGGCGTTGAAGTCGTGCTGGTCGATAGTCTTCGGGTTGGCCGTCGGGCCCCCGGCGCGAGGCCGGAACTTCGGGTTGGACGACTGGTTGCTCTCGAACAAGCGGGTCAGGACGTAGTAGCTGGTGAGGCCAACGGTCGGGAAGTTGTGGTTTGGCAGCAGCCCAGCGTTCAAGTTGTCGATGACGGCCTTCGCGGTCTCGGCGGCCTGGGCGAACGTCGGGTTCCAGTCGTTCTCGTTGGTGATGGAGCGCCAGTAGCGCTCGCGGACCAGCTCGTCCAGGATAGACTCGTCCTGACTACCGAGACCGGCAGCGGCGGTGAAGTCCTTTTGCAGCTGAGTCCACTTGGCCGCGTCTCCGTCCTTCCAGCCGAGGACGCCGCTGGTCTTCAGCACGACGCGATAGGCGACGACGACGTCGTGACACGTCTCGCGGTAGACCACGGAGCCGAGGTTGTCTGCCCGCCACGGCTTGTACGTAGCGTCAGACGCGGCATCTTGCGGCAGCGTGCCGAGGAAGTCCCAGACGCCAAGCCCCTTCTCGGGGGTGACGGTCGGCTGGAGGCGCGCAGCCAGCTTCCTG
>Ga0247756_1000018_pt1 | contig 21315 bp, 5 predicted proteins | sample UWRJL066202C4_FD_180949 | JGI IMG/M metagenome (GOLD analysis project Ga0247756, IMG submission 180949) | Plant litter microbial communities from Arlington Agricultural Research Station in Wisconsin, United States - UWRJ-L066-202C-4 | ecosystem: Environmental > Terrestrial > Plant litter >...
ATTAGAGATAATAAGTTTGTTACTAATTTTAGAGTTGGGACTGTGTTTATGCTAATGTATTCTACAGAATATGATGAAGAAGGCACCCAATTAATTCCAGATAACTATCGTATTAGAGAGTTTATAGAGGCTTTCATTAAGTATAAAATCTTTGAAATGCTCTCTAATCAAACTAATGATGAAACATTTCAACAATTACAACAGAAACTTATTTATTATAAACAACTTCATGATGAAGCTTATATAATGGCAGACATTGAAATTAAGAAACAAGATGTTTTTGCTAAACAAAGAAGAGTAATCAAAGACAAAAATAGACTTAATATATATGAACTTCCTCAACGTGTAAGACGTGATGGAAGAAACTTTTATGGTCCATTCAGAAATAATCAATAATTATGGCAAAGAAGAAAGCAGATGATGAAACTCCTAAAGGGGATCTTAACTTTGAATATAACCAAGGTGTAACAGGTCTTAATATGGATAATATTCCTAGTCAGATTGATAAGGGATCACTTACCTATGCTCTAAATGCTGCTCTTGAGAATTTTGATGCTAACAGTGTTACTTATCAGAATGAGCCTGGAACTGAATCTTGTTTAAACTTTCCTCACAATTATATTGTGGTGGGTAGACATCTTATATCTGAAAAGTCTAAGCAAATCTTCATGTTAGCTAATCCTATTACTGGGGGGAGTGAGATAGGTTATGTAGATAATAATAACTGTGAGTATAAAACATTAGTAAATGATAACTGTCTTGGATTTGATGTTAATCATCCTATTCATAAGATAGTTCACAAAATTAATAATTGTGGTACAGAAATCTATTGGGCACAAGATAATCAAGACAGAAGATACTTGAACTTAGATAAAATACCATACTTAGCTAATGATGGAAGTACTCCTTGTGATAAAAGTCTTTCTGGACAATTAGACTGTAATCAATTAAGAGTACAACCTGAATACTCTATTCCAGAAGTAACTGTAAAGGATGTTATAATTGGTGGAAATCTTACTGCAGGTACCTATCAGTTTGCTTTTCAATATAGTGATGCTGGTGGTAATCCTCTTTCTTCCTATCATTCAGTTACAAATCCTACTCCTATAGCAGATATAAGTCTAGCCACAGTGAATTTTAATTACCCTGTGGGTAAAGCAATTGTTGTAGGTATTAAAGGAATGGAAACTGCTGGGCAGTTTGGCTATTTCAACTTAGCTGTAATCAAAACCATTAATAATATTACCTCTGTAGAATTGGTTGGAACCTACCCTATAGAAGGAGTAAATAAAGAAATTACTTATACTGGGCAGAATGTAACCCAGATAAGACTTACAATGAATGACATATTTGAGAAGTTTCCTGCCTATGGTCCTGCAGATGATGTGACTACAGCACAGGATGTTCTGATATGGAAAGGTCTTTCTGCACCTCAAAGGGTGAACTATCAGAAGATAGCTAATCAGATAGATCTATTATGGGAAACATGGAGAATTCCTGCAGGGGAGAACTATGCTGATGAGATGAATGCTACTCATCTTAGAGGATATATGAGAGATGAAGTATATGCTTTTGAGATTGTCTTCCTATTGAAAAGTGGTCAACAAACTGATGGTTTCCACATTCCAGGTAGAAGACTAACAGCTAATGAGGCTAGCTTTGCAGACATTCCTCCAACTAATCCTGACTTTATAGAAGACCCTACATTAGGACCACAACCTTATTGGAAAATCTATAATACAGCACAGAATCTTGGATTTTCTCCAGATTATAAAGGAGGAAAGCCTGACTATAAAGGACCTTATCAGATTGGTTCTTTTGCTTATTGGGAATCTACAGATACTTATTCTTGTGATAAAGAAATGTGGGGAGATCTCGCAGAACAACCTATAAGACATCATAAGTTTCCTGATGTAGAAGTGTCTCCTATATTTGAATCTAAAGAAATTACAACTATAACTCCAGCAACAGAAGCAGATTCTGTAACTCCTGATACTGTAAATCCTAATATAATAGGTGGGGGAGATTGGGGAAATATTTTAAGGCTAAACTCTAATCCATTTATAAAAGCTCTAAATCAAGTAAAGTTACAAAAGCTAGAAATGGGCAATGTAGCTATATTTCCTATTGGGGTAAGAGTTGATACTGATAAGATAAAATTCTTAATAGAATCTTCAAATCTTACTCCTGAACAAAAAGCTGATATTGTTGGATACAAAATAGTTAGGGGGGATAGAACTGATAACAGATCTATTGTAGCTAAAGGAATGCTTCGTAATGTTAACTCATATCTTAGAGATGAACAAACTTTCTATTATGCCAATTACCCATATAATGATTTAAATGCAGATGCTTTTATAAATAGTTCTAATAATGCTTATCAACAAATTTCTAAGACATGGCTTATAATATGTTCATCTACTGGTACATACCAATTTGGTGATCCTAATACTAGCAAAACTTCTACAGCCAATATGATTGCTGGAGAAACTTATGAAATTTGTTCTACTACACGCCCTATATATCTTACTGGTAAAGCCACCATTGGTCCTGCTGAATATGATGTTTATTATACTTTTTCAACTGGTGCCCAAGGCTGGCATGTTAAATGGAAAGACCCATTCAGTGATGATAATACAGATGGTGTATCACACAGTACATGGTTAGCTGCTGGGGTTAATGGTTTTGGTGCTGGTGATGTTTTTAGTAGAGTTGCTGTAGGAGATAAACCTGATAATGGTGAATGTAATACAAAACTTGTTTTTTTTGCTTGTGGCTACCACGAAGATCAAATGCCTAATACAACTCAAGCTCTAAAAGAGATAGACTTGGATGGTGGAAGTCCTAATGATCCTCATATAGGAAGAAGATCTTCTCGTAATTGTTTGGGTGATCAACCAATTGCTTCTCCACTTAGTAATACAAAACTTGCTTATAGACAGATATTTAATTCACCAGAAACTTCTTTTGGTCAACCATTTATTGGTGATGTTTTAAAACTAGAGAGTGTAATATTTGGTGGTGGATTAGCACACTTTGTTCCAGTTAAAGACAATGCTAAATACAGATTACTAACTAAAGAAGCACAACAAGATGCTCTTAAAAGTGCAGGAGATGTTGGTAAGGGAGATGCTGCAGCTACTTTTGCAGCTTATCAAGCTTATCTTGAGATATATATAAATGGAATTACCAGAAAAAACTATGCCTATTCTTTCAATTCTATAGCAGATTATAACTATAGTGTTCCTGTTCCTGATGAAAGAGGGATAAAACAGAGAAGAATAGATCTGAAAAAATATCTTATCCCATATGTACAAGCTGTGGGAGAAAAAGAAGGTGATATTAATAACTACCAAAGAGAAACTTCTGTTTACTTAAGAACAGAAGGATTAGATGATGGTAGTCCTACTCCTCTTCCATACCCACATTTAAGTCCTAATATGTCTTCTCTTGGAGTGAGAGACATTTCTAGATTTACTATAGGTTGTAATGGAGCTCCTGCTTGTATTATTCCAGGAACAACTACCACAACTACAACTCTTAATGCTCCAATTATTTGTGGTTCATGCTCTGCACCAGAACAGAAACGTTCTATTAATGTTGTTTCATATTATGCTTCTATTAAAAATACATTTAGAAACCAATGGGGTCAAATGTATTCTTACCAAACTATTGATACTGGATATCAGGTAAGTTTTGATAATGATAAACCTGCTACAACAATATTTGGTGGGGATACTTTCATCTGTAGATTTGCTTATAAAACTAAGTTACCTTTCTTTATTGACAATAGAGTAGGGGCTCCTGATGATAGTGAGATATTCTATGATGAGACAGGGAATATAGGTTATCCTAAGTTCTGGCATTCAGCACGAAGCATACTAGAGAACTTCTATGTTCCAGGGTTAAACCAAACAATGACCAATATTATATCATATAAAGCACACAATTTTGATTGTCCTAACTGCCAATGGCCTGGTCCACCAGATGCAAATCCAAGTAGAACTTACTACGATGGGTATTTCTACTTGTTTGCATATGGTATTCCAAACTTCTATGTAGAGACAACTTATAATGTTGATCTTCGACAAGCATTCAATAATAAAGAAGGTGACTTCTGGCCACATGTATCTAATAGTATTCCTGATGATTGGTTACAAGAAAGTTGGGTATCTATTCTAAATGACAATACTTATAACTATAATGTAACTTATAGCAAACAAAATAAAGAAACTTTCTTCAGTCATATTCCTCCAGGATTTGATTTTACTAAACCATGTGAGAACATATATCCATTCAGAGCTATATTCTCTGATCCTCAGGTATCAACAACTAATACAATAGTAAACAACTGGCTTACCTATAGAGCTGCTGCATATTTTGATTTCCCTCAAAACTATGGTAAGCTAACTTCTCTAGATGGTATTGATAACAGACAGGTATTAGCAAGATTTGAGAACAAGTCACTATTGTATAATGCTCTATATACTACTCAGACAGACACTGGTGGGCAAGTATATTTAGGTCAGAGTCTATTCTCAAAATCAGCTCCTCCTCTTGATTATGGAGATACTGATTTGGGCTATGTAGGTAGCCAACATAAATTTCTCCTTAAGATACCTCAAGGTCAAATAAGCATTGATGCTAAGAGAGGACAAGTATTCTTACTTGGTGGGCAGGCAGAAGCTAAAGACTTAAGTGCTCCAGGTTCTGGTATGAATAGATTCTTTACAGATCACCTAGCCTTTGAGATACTCAGATTCTTTCCAGATGTAAATGTTGATAATAACTTTAATGGAATAGGATTACATGGAGTATATGACAGTAAGTATGACAGGGTTATAATCACAAAACTTGATTATCTACCACTTAGTACAGATATAAAATTTGATAGTGCTCTACAGGAGTTTTATAAAGAGGTCTCTACAGGGAAAACCATTTATAGAACCCCAGTACTTTTATCAGACAGGGAAAGTTTTTGTAATAAATCTTGGACTCTATCACTTAGTTTCGTAACCAATAGTTGGATAAGCTTCCATAGTTATCTACCTAATTGGTATTTAGGAGAAAATAACTTCTTCTATTCTGGTAAGAAAGGGTGCTGTAATGAGTTTGATGTTATATTAGGAGAATTGGTTCCAAATCCTATAACTACTACAACTTCAACAACATACCCAGTACCACCATCCACAACATCTACTACAACTATACCTTTAGCTTGTAATATGGTAGGAGGTACTGTAACAATATTAAATTGTGATTTGGCTGGAACAGCAATAATAACAGTTCCTCCTGTACCACCACCATGTCAAAGACCTGCTAATGTGACAACAAATAATTTTGCCATAGGATATTCAATTATATCCCCTCCATCTGATGTTGTTTCAACAGGAAGCAGAACAGATGCTTGTAATGCTGTTAGTTATTATAACACACAAAATAGAGCTACATTTACAGTTAATTCAATAATAGTACAATATGTAGACTTAAATACAGGCTCTTTTGTATTTGCTGGTAATGGAACTGATTGTAGTTTTGTTGCTGATGGTTGGTATTGGACTGAAGAAAGCTCACTATCTAATGTTGTATATAATATTACAGGTGGTAAAATAACAGAAGTTTATCAATGTTCTCCAACTACTACTACTACAACAACTTGTAATCTTTACTTGTATGATGTAGAGTTCTATACTTGTCCTACCTGTACATTTACAGGAAAAGGAACTATAGGTAACAACCTGGCTCTTACTGTAGATAAATTCTACTATGACCCAGTAACTAAATTCAAAATGAAAGTGGTGTGTGCTAAAGGATGTGGTAGTGGAACTGATAGAACTATAGATCCAAATAGTGTCAAAGATAACTGTCCTGCAGTAATATGCCCAGCAGCAACAACAACCACAACAACAACTGTATAATCATGTCAAAAACAATAGTCATAAAATTAACTCAAGGAGGGGAAGGGCTTGGTCCTTTCACCCTCTCTGATACTTTTGGGAACATCATAGCTAAAGATATTACTATGGATGAGCTCATTAAGGGTATACCTTTCACTGTGGAGGATGATCTTAGTATGATAGTGATTGAATCTACAGGAAAATGTAAGTTCACAAAGATTAAAGAAGTTACAACAGTTACACAAGATGAGTATAAAAATACTGAGTTCAATGTTGTATATCAGGCTTGTATGTGGAGACATCTAACAGATGTTGTTCACTACAATTTCTACTATGATAATATTGAACCATACATTCTTGAGTATCCTTTTTCATATCAATATCATGATGAGATACTGCAGAACGTACAAGATTATACTAAAGTTTATGAATATAGTAAAGATCCTACAGGGCATTATACTGAATGTCTTAAAGTTCAGCCTGACAATAAGTGGTTCAATAAGGCAATATTATGGAATGCTCAGCAATCCTCTGGATTACTTGTTCTTGAACCTAAGCCTGTTAATAACTTAAGTGCTTATAATGCATATCCAAAATACAAAACAGATAGTAAGGTTATCACTTATACTAAGAGAGATAACTTCTATCAATATAATACATTCTGGAATGTAGCTAAAAGCCCTCTGGCGTTCTTATTCCAGCCCTCCTGTGAATCATTATCCATTGATAAGGTACTAAACCAGGAGAACATGGATTATTCAACCAGAGCCTTTAAAAAGGCCCCTTTGCGTGCTAAGGATTTGCGCATAAGACACATACTAGATAACTCAAGTACAACTCACCTGGTTAGCCAATTCATTGTGGCACCAGCTCAAAACTCTTATTTATAATGGGATGGTTAGACAATTATGGTAAGGCAGAGAATGCTAATGAGGGTAAGTCCACTGGACCTGCTGGTTCTATATATGGTGGCACCTCTAATAAAGGAAGAAACTATTCTCCTGCATGGGGAGGACAGTTTCAGGATGGAGGAGCAATAGATATGTATGGTAATCCTTTTATAACTGGTATGGTGAATGATGAATCTGTAGAAAGAAGTTATTATGACCCTAGACGTAACCAAATGTTTTTAGGAGCTGATTATAATGAAAGACCTGATGAACGAAAACTTAAAACTATGGCTCATGAAAATTATCATGCTAAACAGTTTAAGGAAGGAAGATCTAACTTTGATATAGCTCATAATACTCCTGATAGATTCTGGGCTGAAATGCAAAAGAGACCTCAGATGATGACTACTGATGAAGAGTATTATAAATTTCATAATAGGAAACCTAGAGAATCTCAAATGAATATTGATAGAATTAAGAACGAATATGAAGAGTTACGTTATGTTCCTAATGATATTATAATGGATAAAATAGTTGATCCTTTGATGTATGATGATCCTTATTCATTAGAGGGAGAAGCTCAATACTATGAGAATACAGGTAGAGAGTTTGCTAATGGTGGTAGCATGCCTGGTTCTGTAGGATTTACATATGCAAGAACAGGAAGCATACCAAGCAATGGTAAGTTTGCTAAGAAGACAATGGCTTCTGCTCAAGATGGTTTGCAATTATTTACTCAACAAACCATAGACTCTGCTCAGTATGGAAGAATCATAGATGATGAAATGGGACAATGGAGACATCCTGGAGAAATAACCAGAATACCATCTAATAATATTACAATGCAAGGAGTAGATTATCCTGTACTTGGAATAAGTGATACAGGAGATAAGAAACTAATGCAACCTGGTGAGAACTATAAGTTCAAAGGTAATAAGGTTACAGAATTCCCAATGGCTAAGGATGGAAGCCAGTTGACAAAGTTAGATCAATTGACTAACTTTACAAATTATAATACCCCACAACCAGGAGGTTGGTTGAATAAATACAAATAAGATTATGAAAGCGCAATTTTTAAAATTAGCAGGAGTTAAGAATGAGGCTGACTTCTATAAAAAGTTTCCCACAGAGAAAGCTTTTATGGCTAAGTATGGAGCTCAAGTTAAAAAGCTAATGCAGGCAGGTGGTATAGTTGATGCAAATCAAAATAAAATTCCAGATTATTTGGAAGTAGATCCTTATGCTCCAGATGCACCAGAGTTTGGTCCACAGGATCAGCCACGTAATCTTCAACCTCTTAATCAAATAACACCTAGAGGAATAAATAAATATTATGGAACACCTCAGGGAAAAATGTTACCTAAAATGGCTGATACTACTCAACCAGCATTTGATACAGGACAAGCTTTAAAGACTGGTATTGGTATGGTTGACAGTGTTGTTGGAGGAATTCAAGCTCTTAAGGCTGAGAAGAAAGCTCTTAAGTCTGCAAGAACTTGGAGAGATGTTAGTAACATATCCAGAAAAGCTCATGAGACAGAGGATGTAGATAAGAATAGAATGCTTACTGATAACCAGAAAAGACTTAGAAAAGAAATGATGCCTAGTATTACAGGAGAAGAACTCTTCCCTGTTACTGGAGTAGGAACTAATGTGTTGGCTAAGTATGGTGGTTATATGCAAGGTGGTGGAGAAATTATGAATACATATGCTCCTCAGGATATATACCAGGACTTAGGGTATGAACCTTTGGCAGAAACAAGTTATGCGTTTGAAGCTCCATCAGAAGATGAAATTATAAAACAATATAGAAGTGGTGGATTAATATCTGTAGCCCAAGGTGGATTTAGTCTTGGTAATGCAATGAATTACTTTGGTGGTAAAGGTGGTGGAGCTACAATTGATCCTAATGCTACTTCTGGTATTGGTGCTACTCCATGGGCTTCTGTTGGTAATGTTGGCGCAAGTATGGCAGGAGCTCTTACAGGTAATAATGCTGGTAGTCAGATTGGTGGTGGACTTGGTGAAGCTGCTGGTAGTTTCTTTGGTCCTGTTGGTGGTGCTGTTGGTAAAGCTGCAGGAACACTTATAGGTGGGTTAGTTGACAGAAACCCTGCTAAAACTAAAAAAGCTCAAGGGGAGATGATGAGAAATGTGAATGCTATGGCAGGTATGGATAATTTAAGAAGCTATTGGGGTGGCTATTCTGGATCATTTGAAGATGGTGGATATCTAAGTCATGATTGGCAACCACAAGTAATCACTCACTTTGGTGATAACTCTATGCATGAACTCTTAGATGGAGCTAATGATGATATGAGAACTCTTAGAAGTGGTGGTAATATAAGAAGTAATGAGATAGGAGATATACAAATAGATGGTAGCAGAGGTGCACTTGAGCATCTTTCCTATAATCCATATACTCCAGGTACAGGAATAACTAGTATGATTAAAGGTCCATCTCATGATAGAGGTGGAGTTAATATTGCATACAATGGAAATATGGTGGAAGCTGAAGGTGGTGAACCTATTAGTGAAAGACAAGATGGTGGATCTATAGGAGATACTTCTGCTGTTATTGCAGGAGACCAAACATTTGGTAAGCTAGGAGCTACTATAATTCCAGAACTAAAAGAGTTTGAGGGACAAAAAGTTAAACACATTCAAAAGAAATTAGCTCTAGAGGATGCTAAATTGAACAAACTACAAACTAAAAATACCAAAGCTCTTAATGAGTTTGAAGTAAAAACTCCTATAGATAAGCTTACTTTCAACTCTCTTGCTATGAATGAGAAAGGAAGTAACATCAGATATAAAACTAATGCTAATAAAGCAGAGCACTTATTGTCATATCAGGATGCTGTGAACAGAACAGCTCAAGATTTGAATCTTGATGCTGGTGAACTTACTAGAGGTAATGTAAAAGCTCCAGAACTAGGTATGGCTAAAGCAGGTAAAAAACTACCTAAAACAACTACAGATGAAACTACTAGAGTTCCTGTAGAAGAAGTTGTTTCATCTTATGCAATGCCTGATGTACCTAAAGGACAACATCAGGAAAAGAAATACTGGGGAAAAGTAACTGATCTAGACTTTGTAGCATTACAAGAAGAAAATCCTTGGTATGATTGGGATACATTTGATCCTTATAGCCCAGACGATGTAAAACACTTTCAAAGATCTTATAATAAACTTGCTGGTAAATTAGGTAGTAAAGAAAGATTGGTTGAGGATGGAAGATTAGGAGAACAAACAGCTAGTGCTAGGGTTAATCTTGGTAATAAACCAGGAGCACCTGCTGCTACTACTACTCCTACAGATAAGAACTATGATGTTACTAAATATAGTGATACAGGATTGGAAACCATTGCTGCACAGTTAATGCCTTGGTTTAGAAAACCACCTGGAGAACCACTACAAGGACAACAGTTAGCTGGTGAGATGTATGCTATGCAGGATAAAGAAGAACCTGTACAAGCTAGATTCTTTCATCCTAATCTTGATGTTCCTTATGATATAAGCTTACAAGATCAGTTGAATGAGAATCAAGCTGACTTTAATGCTTTATCCAGAAAGGTTGGTAACAATCCTGAAGCACTAGCAGCTCTGGCTGGTCAAAAATACATGGCCAATAGTAAAGTGTTAGGTGAACAGTTTAGACTTAATCAAGCTAAAAAAGATCAGGTGTACTCAGGTAATAGAGCTACATTAAATGATGCTATGCTTAAAAACTTAGCTATAGCTGATCAACAATATGTAAGACAAGCTCAAGCTAAATCTAATACTAAAGAGATATTCAAAGGAGCCCTTGATAGTATAGCTGCTAAGATAGGACAAAACAGATTAGAGAACAGACAATTACAGGTTGGTTCTAATGAGTTTGGTGATTTCTCTTACGATGCTAATATGAGACTTAGAAAAACTGGAGCTCCTACTACTTGGAATATCCCTCAGATGTATGGACCACATGCTGGAAAGCTTACTCATCTTCCTGTATATGATAAAGATGGAAACCCTATAGGTTTTCAACAAGTAGATACTGCTGTAGCAGGAAGTCAACCTTCATTATCTACACCAGGAATAAACCCAGATGCTACTAAACAAAAAGTTGCAAGACATGGTTCTTTAGTAAGAGCATTTAAAAACCTCTAATCAGTTCAATTATAAATAATTACTTGATCTGATTAGACTACCTTGTAGGGTATAATAAATTAAATTAACTTTGTTAATCAAATAGAATTATGGCATCATTTACTGACGATCCTAAAGCCCTGAGTAAGTTTAATCCTTATATACAACAACTTCCTGTTGAACAGATGATTGATGTTGGTAAAAGGAGACAAGCTGCTCATGATGAAGGAGTTCAAAAGATACAGACCCAAATAGATAATATTGCTGGTCTTGACGTTATTAGAGATGTAGATAAAGCCTACCTACAATCTAAACTCAATGCACTTGGTAATAATCTAAGAACAGTAGCAGCTGGAGATTTCTCTAATTTCCAGATGGTTAACCATGTTACAGGTATGACCAATCAATTAGTTAGAGATAAAGGTATCCAGAATGCTGTACAATCCTCTGCTAAGTATAGAAAAGAGGTTGGTCAAATGGAAGCAGATATTAAGGAAGGAAAATCCTCCCCTGAGAATCAATGGGATTTTGGAGTTAAGGCTAGTGGCTGGCTTCAATCTGATGATGTTAATCAATCCTTTAATGAGAGATATACTAAATATACTGATGTCAATAAGAAGATGATGGAGGTATTCAAAGGACTACATCCTAATCTTAGACAAGAAGACTTGGCTTATGTTACAACAAATGGGAAAATTGATTATACTAAAGCTGCTGCAGTAATGCAAAGAGTAACACACGAGGGTGTGTCAGCAGAACAAATTGAAACTGCTATCAGAGCTAACTTAGATGAAACTGATTTGAATCAGATGGGTATAACAGGTAGATATACATTCAGAGGTTTAGCTCCTGAGAATATAGCAAACCATTTCACTCAACAGTTTACTCAGACATCTAGAGATATAGACAAACAAATTGAAGGCTTACAAGAAGTAGTTAATACAAGTGCTTCTGATCCTATGACTATGAATAAAGCTAAGGATGCTATAGAGCATTTACAATCAAGAAAAAGAGAGTTACCTCAACAATTACGAGATACTCTAGAAATGGCTAGAACAAATCCAGATGCTGCTAAAGCACAAATATATAAAGAGGGGGCTATAAGACAGTTCGCTCATGGAATGTCTTGGGAGAATGCTAAGCTTGAGTTGATGAAATCTCCTGTTAAGGAAGAAGAACATTGGCAATCAGAACATGCTTTAAATCTTGCTAAGTTTAATCTGGATGTAAATAAAAATAAATTTGATCAATGGTATAAAGGAGAAACTTTAGGTGTTGCTAAAGGTCACTTAGCTGTAGCCTGGGCTAATGCAGATGTAGCCAGAATTAAAGCTATGAAGGAAGTTAATGGTGGTCTTGAAGCTGGTGCTGATGTTTATCTGGGGGAATCTACTAATATTCTTAAAAATCCTAATGTAGCTATGATGCAAGACATTACTGATTTACAAACTTCCAGAAGTACAATGATTGGGAAGTTAGCTAAGAGTATGGGATGTAGTCCTGAAGTAGCTAAACAAGCTTTAGACTCTTATAAGAATGGAGATAGAAGTAAAATATCTAAAACACTCCATGCTGATGCAGATAATATTCTTGAAGCAGAAAAGAAAATGGCAAACTATTCTAAGATTCTAACAGATGCTGATAAAGAAGCTGCTAATGATCCTGAAGTTAAAGAAGGATTTAAAAGTGTTCAAGATAAACTAAAAGCATCTAATGGTTTAAATCTTACTTTAAATGGTAAGAAAATAAACTATACAGCTACAGAGCTATTTAACTATCTGCAAAAGAATGGTGCTAATTTAACACCTAAGGAAAAACAATTAGACCATTACCATAATGCTCAAGCAAGTCCTGCTTCTGCTTTTACTATAAACAAAGTATTGACTAATATCAAGAATGTTGGTAGAGATCAATACTCTGCTGTACAAAAGAAGAAAGAAAGATTTCAAGAAATCCTTACAGAAAAGACAGGTAAGTTTGTTCCTGCTATGTACAATATAGAAGTTCTTGATAAGGATGGTACTAGAAACCATATGGAAAATACTGCTTTAAGTTTGATGAGAGTATATAGTGGTGGTATTGGTGGTCAAAAAGGAGGAAGAGATGAGTTTTCCCCAGAAGATAGTAAGAAAGCTTCTGATTGGTTGAATGCTAAAGAGAGAGGACACTTACAATATAAAAGAATTGTACAGGGGGATAAAACATTTTTGGGTGTGTATAATGGATCAGAAGAAGTTCTTATTCCTGTAGATAAGCAAAACGCACATCTTCTTCCAAGGCATGCTGCTGAACCATCTGAAGAAGCTAAAGAGATTAGACATTTGCAACAGGCAGGTAATGGTAACACCAATCTATATAAGGATCCTCTTAAGGCTCACTTTGGTAAAAACAAATTTCAAAATACTAAGAAAGTAATGGTTACAGGAGATTTGAATTATAATGCAACTATTGATAAACAGTATCTAAATCTAAATATAAAACTTCCTAATGGAAAATGGAGAAATCTTCAGTTAGATGATTTCCCTATGAGTACAGAAGATGGTATTAATACAGTAAGAACAATGTCAGATAATCAGATCATAGATCTCTACTTAAGAAATCCTAATGTTCCTGAGAGTGATAAAAAACAACTAAGAACCCTAATACAATAAGTCATGCCAGATTTTGATGCATATGGTAACCCAATTATAAAAGGTACACCTTTAAAGCCATTTGATTTAACTAATCCAGCTTCTAAAGTTGTACCTGTTCCTAATGTAGGAAATCCTTTTATTAATGATCATGAAACTCCACCACAAGGTTCAGGTGAGGGGGATATATTTAAAATCCTTGGAGAAGTTTCCAGAAAATCTGGAGGTTCTAAAGGAGTATATGTGACTAATAAAGAGTTAGCAGAAAATAAAAGATATGATTATTATAACCCAACAATAGATGAGTATGAAGACTTTGCTGCTCATGGTCAGTCTACTTTAGCTAAAGCCAGAAATGGTATTCTTAAAGGAGCTAACCTAGCAGCTACAACTGTTGCTGGTGGGTTTGGTATGCTTGGGGGTTTACCCTATGCTGCGCATACAGGAAGACTTGCTGATATATGGGACAACCCATTCATGCGTACATTAGATAAATGGAATGAGAAAGTTGATAATGAATATCTACCTAACTATTATTCTAACAAAGAGAAGAATGCTGCCTGGTATAATACAAATAACTGGGCAACAGCTAACTTCTTATTTGATAAGTTAGTTAAGAATGCTGGGTTTGCTGTTGGGGCAATGATTTCAGGTAATATAGCCAATGCTGCTTTGGGTGCTGCTGGTGCTGCTTTAGGAACAGGGGCTGCTGGACTTTCTGCAGCTGCTGAATCATCACAGGTTTTTAAAGTATTTACTCCTCTCTTACGCAATATGGCAAGAGGTTTCTCTGCTGCTAAGAACATAGAAATGGCTGCTGCCCTTGAAAATGGTATAACCTCTATAGCTGACATAGAAGCAATCTCTGGTGAGATGGCTGCTGTCACAAAATCAGAACTTCTCAATATAGCAAAGCAAGCAAATAAGTTTGCCAAATTTAATGACGTAGCAAGAAGAACAGCTATTGCTGCTTATTCATCTGCAGGAGAAGCTTCTTTCGAGGCTCTTCAAACAGCAAAGGAATATAGACAAAACCTAATAGATGCTTACAAGACTGCAAACTATGGTGAGGCACCTAGTGCAGAACAAATGAAAGCTATTGAGGATGAGGCTGACCAAGTTGGTAAAATTTCTTTTGCAGGTAACCTAGCTCTACTTGGAGCAACTGAATGGATGCAATTACCTAAGCTAATGGGCTCAAGTTATGCTGCTGAGAAACAAGCAGCCAATAGTTTATTGGGTGCTGCTGAGGATGTAGTATTAAAAGAAGGAAAGTATGTTGCTGCTAAGGCTGCACCAACCACAAAATTTGGTAAGTTATATGGTGGACTAGCTAAAGGATCTAAATATGTTTGGGATACAAAAGAGATGGGGCAAGAGATTGGTCAATATGCTTTACAGGTAGGTGTACAAAATTACTTTAGAAAACAACACAAAACTAATGATGCTTCCTTGTGGACAGATGCTTTCTTATATGGTCTGTTTGGAAAAGATGAAACAGGAGAAGCTAAAGGTGCTTTAGTAAGCAAAGAAGGTCTTGAGAGTGGTATTCTTGGGGGACTTACTGGTGGACTAATGCAGGCTCGTGGTACATACCAACAAGGCAAAGCTGTTAAATCAAATACAGACAGATTTATTCAGACACTAAATAATGCTCCTTCATTCAAGGAAGCATTTCTAGATAAGTTTGGTAATATCAACAGAGGTATTGCACTTAATGAAGAACAACAACAAGCTACTATACAAGGAGATCAATTAGAGGCTAGAGATTTGAAAACAGATACCATGCATAACTATGTGGCTCCTAGAATTAAGTATGGAAGATTTGATATGGTTATGGAGGATATGAAGGAGTTCAGAGAACAAGCTCATATGGATGGTGGTCTTGCTAAACTAAAAGCACAAGGGTATGCAGGTAGAGAAGATACTGTTGAAACATTTTTAAAGAGAATTAGTTCAATTGAGAACTATGCTAAAAATACAGATGAACTTTATAAAGCTGCTAATCTTAGATATGCTGGTGAAACTCTAAAAGATGAAGAAGGTAATGATAGATTAGCCCCTGATGGTAAAACTAAACTAAGAAAGTATTCTCCTCTAGTTATAGACAAGATGGTATATGCTGCTTCTAAGATAGCAGACTATGATAGTCGTCTACCTAAGGTGAATGCTGATCTAACTACTTATGGTATTCAGACCATGGAGGTACTACAAAGTATTATTGATGGACATGAACCAAACTTACAAGCTACAGAAAAAGCTTTACAGGATATTAATAACCTAAACGTTATCAGTGATACAAAAGATAAATTGAAGATTGATCTTTCTGATATGATTGAACTCTCCTTGAGAAGACAATCATTCTTACAGGAATATGATGATATTAAGAGAAATCCTCTAAACTATGAGGAGGATCAGGCTTATGCTGTAGGTGAGAGAGAAGAACTTCCTGTAACAGTTACACAGGTAGAAGTTCCAGAAGGAAAAAAATATAAAAAAGCTATTGGTAAACCTATTGAAGTAGGTCAGGAATATTCATTAAAAGAACCTCTTCGTAATGATAATGGTGATCTTACTCTAGCTCCTAAGATGACTGTACTATCTCAGACACTTGGTGGTGAGTATGAAGTACGTATGCCTAATGGAAGAATTAAGTTTCTTACTCCTTCAGAGTTCAAAGAGTATACTATGACTGAAGAGGATAATGCTTTTGAGGGTAATGAAGAAATGCTTCATGACTCTATTAATGCTGTTCTTGATAAACCAAGATTTGCTGAAGAGAAAGCAGCTATTACCAAAGGTAAGTTTGATGGACTCAATGATAAACTATTCATGATTAAGATGGGTGGTAACAAAGAGTTAGCAAGAGCTATTGAATTAGAATTCAACAAACGTTCTGCTGCTCTTATCAAAGAGAGAGAAGAGAGAGCTGCTAGAGAAGAATTATACAGAAGAAAAAAAGAAGAGTGGCTAAATGCTCAAAAAAATATTGTTAGTAAAGGAGCAGATGTTCCTGGAGTTGATACTTCTGGAGTTAATAACTCTCAAGAAGATCCTAAAAAAGATGAATCCTATTTATACAAAGCCTCAACTACAGAGTCTGAAGGATTTGAAGATCCTCAAAACTCAAGACCACATGTTACCAGAAGTAGAATATTTTTAAATTCTACAAACAAATTTAAAAACAGAGGTGATATGAGAGTAGTACTTGTACATACAGGTAATGCTAAATCTATGGGGCTCGAGGGTATTGCAGAATTATCATATGGTGGTGTACTACCTGCAGATGCTGCTAATCCTAAAACAGGTTTCCTAGCTCAAGTATATGTAGTAAAAGATGGAAACAAATATTTCTATGTAAGCAAAGATGGTAAGAAACTTACTGAGGTTGGTCAGAAAGCAAATCTAGATGAGGTGGTTTTTCAAACAATGCCAACTATTAGCTTGACTTGGTCTAATGGTTCACCTAGATACAGACAAGATCAAAAAGAAGATGCTGAATATCAATCCAAAGCATATGAGCTATATAGACAACAATTATGGGATAAAGGTGATGTACCATCAGACCCTCATCCTTTTTGGGTATCCAGAGGATTTCCTAAAGTTAATCCTGGTCCAAGAGAACACAATCAAGTAGGTGACCATTTAGTAGATGAGAGTAGAATTGCATCTCATGAAGGACTTATCACTATTCCTACCACAGGAACAGTAACACACAATGGACGTAACTTAAGTTATCCTAATGGTGTTCCTGTATTAATGTTTGGTTCTACAATCACTTTCCTAAATAACAGATTAGTTAATGAGGGTGAGGTGAAAGCTTTATACAAAGCAATAGAGGTAGTAACCTCAACAGTTTCTAAACAGATAGAGAAAAACCAAGACATTCGTCCTGAGTCAGATGAGCTTTCATTTATTCAGGGTCTATTATATTGGACTGAAAGAGATACTAAGAAAGATAACCAAATCAGAATAGATGATGATATGAAGTTGGTTATTGGTGACAAGAAATTTGCTCTTACTGAGATTAAAGATAAGAGAGCAGAGATAGAAGAACAGCTTAGAAAAGCTTGGCTTACTACCAATAATAAAAACCTAACTAAATTCTTTAATGATCCTTTCTATGAATTCTATGTAGATGATAAAGATGAGTTACAAAGCAGAGAGTGGAAGAATTACCAATCCTACCTTTTAGCATCCAAGTTTCCTGATGGAAGTAACAGAACTGCAGAGGATACACCACTAACAACCAATGTGGCTTTACCTACTGAGGCTGTGCCTTGGTCATTTGAGCAAAAGTATTCTGTTATGGAGGATGTTGAGTTTCCTACTCCTGCAACAAAAAAACCTACTACACCACCTCCTGGTCCACCTGCTGGTGGTGCACCAACAGCTACAACTCCTTTAGTTGTAGATGGATTTAATATTGGCCCAGAGCATGATAACAAGATGACTACTGGCCTTGGTGATGTAGAGTTTATTGCTGAACTTAAAAATGGTAAAATAGAAGTTGGTATTTCTGGAGGAGCTGCTATAGCAAATATTGCTGGAAACAGAGCTCTTGATGCTGAGATTAAAGCTGTTGTTACTCAAGGAGAGGGAGCAGAGGCATATAATAAAACTCTTGCTGGTGAAAACCCTCAAGAAGAATTAGCTAAAAAATATTTAGCCTATTCTCTTGCAGCCAAACTTACTGCTTCTTATCAAGAACAACAAAAGACTCCACCTCCTGCAGGTCCTATAAATGTAGGAGCAGCTGAGGCTCTTGTTAGAGAGATGCTTACTCCAGGTGGTAGAACTATTACTCAGATGAGTGTAGAAGAACAGAACCTTGTTAACACTGTATCTGCAGAAAGAAAAGAAGCTATTAAAAAAGAAATGGAAGAGGCAGCTAAAGCCCCTTCTAAAGAACAAAGAATAAAAAATATTAAAGAACGAATAGAGTCCTTAAATCAATTTTTAGGGAACACAGACTCTAATGAAGCTATTAAAAGAACTGAGAAAGAAATTCAGGAACTAGAAAAAGAGTTAGCTGAATTAGAAAAAGCTGCTCCTCCTACAGTTGTAACTGCTGATGATCTTAAAAGAGCTAAAGAGGGTGGTGCTGAAGGTAAAAGAGTTGTTAAGAAAGGAGATAAAAGAAAATTTAGAAAACTAGGTCCTGATGGTAGAGAAAGAATGACTGACCTGGATCTTGAGTTATTCAAAAAATGGGCTGAAGAAAATGTTCCTCTTATTCCATGGCAAGCACTAGATAATCTAATCTCCACTCATGATGGTCAAAAAGCATGGGGGGTATTTGAGAATGGTGTAGCTAAGTTTGTTAAGGGGGGTCTTCGTGGTACTGAGTATCATGAGATAGGTGAGGCTATTTGGAATGGCATACTTACTCCTGAAGAACAGAATGCATTGATAGATGAGTTCAAGGATAAAACTGGAACATTCCTAGATAGAGAAACTGGTAAGAAAATATTATATTCTGAAGCTACTGATGACCAGGCTAAGGAGAGAATTCTTGATGATTTCTCTGACTATAGATTAGGTAAACTTCCAGCAAGAACCTTGGGTGAGAAGATACGTAACTTCTTCAAAAGAATTATGGACTTCTTCAAATCCTTTGTATCTAAACCAAGTCTTAAAGAAGAACTATTCAAAGCTATTGATACAGGAAAATTCAGAGGTGCTGAGCTTAGAGCTGATTCTACATCTCAGGAACCACAATACAAAAGAGTGGAAGGTTTGAGTGAAGAAGCTACTCACCTGATGGTAGAAGATATGTTAGCTAGAGCTGCAGGTATTCTTTTCTCTGAAAATGATAAAAGCTTATTATACTCTCCTAAACCAATAGACAGTAAAGAATTATTTGAAGAAGTATATCAATCATATATTGATGAAGCAGATGAGTATGAAGATGGTACAAGATCAGAAGTTATATTAGATGCTCTTCCTGCTGGAGCTTGGGAAGCTTTACAGGTTAAAGTGAGAGATGCTCTTAGATCAAGAAACATAAACTTTCTTGGTGAAGAAGATAATATCAATACTGAGAATGCTAATAAGAATGATTATATTAAAGAGGCTTTTACTCCTGAGGGTAAGAGTAACTCTTCTCGTGCTGTTAAGTTTCAGGTATCTACATACATTGAAAGAGAAGCTACTAACCAAGAAAACAAAGCTTCCTTTACTTTACCAGAACCTAAGTTCTCATCTATTGGATACAAACTGTTGAATTTCAATAAAGCTTACAATACTATATTGAACAAAGTATCCAACACAACAGATATTAAACACTATATAAGAAAACTAGTTTCATTAGCTAACACTGATGCTAACTATGTATCTCACTTCCAACGTATTGGAGGAAACCTTGACACTAAAGATATACCATTCAATGAGTTTAACTTTGTTGACTGGAGATTATTCATTGATAACTGGCAGGTTTTCACTAAACAAAAACCTAGTGCTTTTATACAATACAAAATATTGGATGAGGTATACACTGGATCTGCCAATATATTTGATGAGGTTAAAAAGGATATGGACAGAACAACTGAGAATATGCGTTCTATAGCCAGAGCTAAAACTGGATTGATTACTTATGACAAGGTAACCAAAACCTATAAAGTTAATCTAGCTAAACTAGAAGAGAAAGATCCTACAGGTAAAAAAATATATGATATAAATAATGCTGTAAATCAGGTTGCTTTCTTAGAGGCTCTAGGAATTGAGTTTCCTATGAGTACTTACAAGAAACTTAAAACAACTAAAGGCAGAGGTAAATCTTCCCAACAAGATGTATTTGCTAAAACTGTCAGCAGTTTAATGACTGGTATTAAACGTAGCCCAGAGATTATGGCTTTGAATGGAAACATGCTTGATATCAATGGTCCTCTTACTACTCTTGCTGAATTAAAAATCAAAGTAACCAATCCTAACCAAGATCCAACATATCAAGGTGTAGGAGGTAAAAAAGTTGGTAGCTATACAGAGCACAATGTTCCTTCAGTATTTGAAACTGAATTCAATGAGTCTAATACTCTTGATGAGTTATTGGCTAAGCGCCCTGAATTACAAGATGTCTTCTCTGGTAACAGTCAAGTACTAAAACTTGGAGGGCTATTCTTTAATGAGGTTGGAGAAAGAATAAGAGATATCAAGGTTGAGTATATTCAGGGGTCTAAAGACATAGATGAAAATAAAGGTATAACCACTAGTAAGCTAGGTCTTGGAGATAGATATACTCAAGAGATAAATCAAAACCTTCAAGGAAGTTATTACATTCTTATTCCTGCAGATGGTACTACAGAGTGGATGATGAACTTAGGTAATACTATTCCCTTTAAGGATTTTGGTTCTAAGAGAGTTTGGCCTAAGATACATACAGTATTCCAAAGATATTTGATGGATGATATCAAGCTTGCCCAACAAGCTAATGATAGAAAGAAACTTGTACACGTTAAAAATAGAGCCACTGAATTGAGATTCTTCAAAGATATTCTTTCTGGTAATGAAAGATATGAGAAAGTATTAGGTACTATCAATGAAATGATTACTGATAATTCTCCTTTTGAAGATATTGAGAGTTATATATATAGTGATGAAGCACAAGAAGTTCTTGTTGATGCTGTTGAAGAATACATTAATGATATGGTAAATACCACCAGAAGAATTTTAGTAGATAATAGTAAAATTGTTTTGAGACCTGGTGAGGATAACTATATGTATAAAGATCTGGATAGTAAGTTTGCTAAAGATAATAACATAATAAGA